>ENA-UOOH01000424-UOOH01000424.1-fermentation-metagenome-genome-assembly--contig:-NODE-424-length-48527-cov-17.290168_pt1 | contig 48527 bp, 40 predicted proteins | sample MGYA00245778_ERZ724025 | MGnify/ENA primary metagenome ERZ724025 (study PRJEB28704, sample SAMN03018313) | fermentation metagenome | biome: anthropogenic terrestrial biome; feature: soil; material...
AAAAATACCAGGGGCTGACGCTCGGCACCCTGAATCAGGAGGTCATCGGCCGCAAACCCTGACCTCCCGGGTCAGGGAGCTTTTTATCGGAATACCCGGAACGCGGCCAAGCGGGCGGACGGATCGCCATACGCGGCAAGAACGGTCAGGCGCAATTTTTCCGCTTTGCCGTTGATTTTATGCACGGCGAAGCGTTTGTAGTTTTCCGTTTCTTCGGCCAGCAGCGTGGTCTGTCCGCCGCAGACGGCTTCCAGGCGGTAGTGGCGGACGCATTCCGGCGGAATTTCATGAACCAGTTTGCGGTCGAGGTTGGTATCGAACACAAGGTCGATCCGGGAGAATTCGACCGGGGCGTCCCAGCTCAATTCCACGGTCTGCGGCAGGCCTGCCGCCGGGTCGGAAATCCACAGGTTCGAGCGTTCGGCGGACGGCCGCCCGTAATCGTTGCGGAGCTGTTCCGCTCCATACGGGGATTGCTCCGGCAAAACGTCGAAAATGAAGTTTTCGAAATCGATGTAACAGCCGTCGAGCTTGCGTTCCACCCCCGGCAGATAGCGCGACGAGGTACAGACTTCCAGCTCCGGCACGGCGTCGAGCACGATTTTGTACGAGCCCGGCGTTACTTTCAGGTCGAAACGGAATACCCCGATCGCTTCATTTCCCGGTTCGACGGATGCCGTGGCCGAGGCGAGATCGGCGCCGAAGAAATCGGAACGCAGGCGGGCGGTGACGGCTTGCGCCGCCGCCGTCGGGTTGTTGAATTTAACCCGGATTTCACCGATGAAATCGGTCGTGACCGGAATGGTTTGACCGAGCCTGCGGTCTTCCGGCGGAATGTCGCAGGGATCATAGATTTCCGTGCCTTTCGGCGGCGCGACCAGCGGACGGGTGCCGGTCATGGGCTGCATTTCGAGTTTCTGGGCGCTGGACGCCGTGATCCGGGCGGTCGCCGACAGGTCGCCGGGCAGGGCGATGGGGCGTTGAGGCAGGGTCAGGTCGTCCTGCTGGAGGCGTTCGCGCAGTTCCGCCAGATGGCGTTCGGTCAATTCGCGCGGGGTGCAGTCGTATTTGCAGAGCAGTTGTGCGGCGATTCCGACGGCGTGGCCGCAGACCCCGCAGGTCGCCATCAGCCGGGTGGTGCCGAGCGCCACATGCGACACGCTGATGTCGCGTCCGGCGAGCAGCAGGTTGCCGATATTGCGCGAATAGAGCGAACGGAACGGAATCGGGTAAGTGCCGGGGAAGAAAAACGGCGGCGTGCCGCCCGGATGCCCTTTGCCGAACACGCCTTCGGGCGGATGAAGGTCGATCGGCCAGCCGCCATAGGCGACCGCGTCGGGGAATTCGATCTCTTCACGCAAGTCGCGTTCGGACAGCATGTAGTCGCCGATGAACCGGCGCGATTCGCGTTTGCCCGCGATCGGCGCCACCCAGGTGATCGCGTAGTTCGCGGCTCCGTGGTCGGCGCCGTTTTTCACGTGGTCCCACATGCCGTACAGGACGCTGAGCAGGGTACGGTAAATGTCTTCGGTATCGGCAATGGTGTCGAGTTCGCCGCCGTATTCGAGCCACCAGTAGCCGGCGACGGGATTGTTGTGCAGGCGGTAGGGGAGGTCGCTGTCGCTGTTGATCTTGTACGCCCACTCCGGCGCTTTGAACGGAACCGGGCGTCCCGTATCGACGGCACGGAACGCGATGGAATTGCCCATCGTCTTCGCGTCCGCCGCCTCGGGCGCCATGGATTCGCCGAACTCGGCTTTGCCCTCGCGGCCCATACGGAACTCGGCGCCGACCGAATGCCCGAGCGTGCCGTCGCCGGTGGCGTCCACGAAACAGCGGCCGTAAATCCGGTAGTTGAGCTCGCTGCCGATGCCGCGGGCGTCGACGTATTCGATCCGGTCGCCGGAGCGGGAGCCGCGCAATAATTCGGTGTTCAGCAGGAGGGTGACGCCTTCGCGTTCGGCCGCGTCGCGCAGGGTCTGGCTCCAGTGGTTCCGCCAACCGTTTGCGTAACGGTAGGCGTGTTCGTTTTTAAGGTCTTCGATCACGCCGGTTTCGCGGGCGTTGCGGTTGACGTATTCGCTGGCGCCGTTGACGCAGTTGCCGCTTTCGAACTGGCACTCGCTGCTGGACGGTCCGCCGAGCACCGGGCGGTTCTGGATCAGGACCACTTTCAGGCCGGCGCGGGCCGCGGCCACGGCGGCGCAGGTGCCGGCGACTCCGCCCCCGGCCACGACCAGGTCCGCGTGGAGTGCCCGGTCAAACGACGGTGAATTTTGATTGGTTCGGTACATGGTTTTACTCCTCTGCAAAAATTAAGAAATAAGAATTATTGTTTATACTGATTTGCCGCAAATCCACGGGCTTCCCGGTGAGCGGGTCCGTCGCCCGGTTGACCCGGAACGGCAGGTCGAGGTTGATTGCCGACGTGACCGGGCCGTTGTCGAATACGTTCGATACGATGATCAGGGCCTGTTTGGCGCCGAGGTAAAGCGCGGCTTTCAGCCGTTTGTCGGCGGGCGAAACCCGTGGTGCGCTGCGGAAAAACGGAATGAATTCCGCATCCGGGATCAGCCGCCGGGTACGCGCCAGCGCCGGTTCCGCGTGTTCGTCATGGCCGTAGCCCTTGCGGAACGTGCCGCTGAATCCATAGCGCGCCGCCCCCAGGTTCAGGGAATGCATGATTACACCTTTGATGCCGCCGCCGAAAAGGGCGACGACTGCCATTGCGTTATTGTTTGAGATCGTGGGGTGAAACCTAAATCCTCTTATATCAGCGGGTTGTCATGGTCTGGCTTCACGGGTTTGATTTCACCCTCCGGCTCGGGGGGCCGCGGCGGTCGTGCGGCGGATCCGCAGCGGGGCGGCCAGGGTGCGGTCGAGGGTGTTGACCGGGCGGTTCCGGCGCAGGCTTTCGGCCACCATTTCGACGGCGGTGCGGCCGCTCAGGAGCCACGGGTGATGGATCGACGTGAGCGGTCCCGCTGCGTCGGTGTCGCCGTAACCGATGACCGACAGATCGCGCGGGACTTCCAGCCCCATCGAGTTCGCCAGTTCGATGGCTTTGGCCGCCGCCCTGTCGGACGCGCAGAGCAGGGCGGTCGGACGGTCGGAGGCGGAAAGCTGTTCGCGGAGTTCCGCCAGCGGAAAGACTTCCGGCGGTCCGGTGATGACCCGTTTTTCCGGCAGATTCGCGCGGCGCCGGACCGCCCGCGCCATTTCCGGAATCCGGTCAAAGGTCTGCAGTTGAAACATTTCACGCACCGGCGGCATGGTTCCGAATACGGCGAAGCGCCGGTGCCCCAGCCCGTACAGGTAGTCGACGGCGGCATCGGCGCCGCCGGGCAGGTCCACATGGACGATCCCGAGGTGCTCGCGGAAGCGGTGGCCGCTGATGAACACCTGCGGCAGCGATTGTTCCGCCAGCAGCAGTTCAAAGGCGCGGTCGTGCCGGTGGGTGCTGTCTTCGCCCAGGTAAATCAGGCCGTTGAGTTTGGAAAGCATCTCTTTCAGCCATCCGGTCAGGCGTTTGAGTTCGCAGTCTTCTTCCGGCAGCGGAACGACCATGGCGGCGAAACCGAGGTCGGCCGCCGCGTCCATGATGCCGCTGACGGTCATCAATGCCGTGTGGGCTTCCGACAGGAACAGGTGCTCCATGCGTGACGGCAGCACCATTCCCACCGCGGTCAGCGAACGCGCGGAAAAGGAACGGACAAACGTTTCGGTGACGTTCAGGAGCCGTCCGCCGGGGGAACGCCCGATGACCTGTTCGCTTTCCAGCGCGGCATATGCCTTGCGCACGGTGGCGCGGTTCAGTTTGAGGTCATTCGACAGTTGCAGGACCGAGGGCAGGGTCCTGCCCGCTTCCACCCGGCTCTGGCGCAGTTCGCGCATGATGCCCTCGGAGAGCTGGTGATGCAGCGGAACCGGGGAATCCACCGCCAGCGGGAGGGATGAAAATTGAATTTTTTCCGGTTTGCAGGTCATGTTCGTATTCACTGAAATCGTTTTAAATTAATTATTGTATATCACCGTATACAGTATTATATAGTTCAGAGGCGGAAAAGTCAAGAGGTGTTTTAGAAATAAAGAATGTTTTTCCGTTCCGTCGCGGAACGGCAGCGTTCTGTTGACTGTCTGCCGTCCGGGCGCGCCGTATCGTATCCGGGGGGCTATTCCGCCTTTTCGTACTTCTGTGCGCGGGATAATAGAAGTTAACGCCGGATTTTCCCGGTTGTCCGGCTTGAATTTGAGGGCATTTTGATGTATCTTATGGCATGAACAATCTTGTCGCTTCTCAACCGGATCACCGTCCCTGGCCGGATACCGCTCCGCGGTTCCCGGCGGTTCCCCTGCGCACCGAAGATTTCCTGAACGGCGTATTGGTGCGGATGCCCAACTGGCTGGGGGACGCGGTGATGGCGATGCCGGCACTGATGCAGTTGAAGAAAATCATGCCGCTCGGATGCGGCCTTCATGTGATCTGTCCGGCCTACATGGAACCGTTGTTCAATGCGATGCCGATTGTGGACCGGGTGTTGCCGCTGGCCGATACGCACCGTTTCTGGGGCCGCGCCATGCAGGGAAAAATCCGCAAACTGTATTTCGGCGTGGGCGTGCTGTTCAATAATTCCCTGCGGGACGCATTGCAGCTGAAACTGGCCGGCGTGCCGCGTCTTTATGGCGCCGCCGCCCGGGGCAGGGGCATCCTGCTGGCCGAAAGCTTTAAATTCCCGAAAATCCACAAGGGGGAAATGCACGGCATTCAACATACCGACCGTTATCTGGCGATCGTCCGGGCGCTCGGCGCGCCGGAATGGTCCGGCGAACTTCCGGAGTTCCGATTGCCGGAAGCCCCGCTGCCGGTGCCTTCCGAAAACCTGCTGACGCTGGCGGCCGGAGCCGCTTACGGCGCCGCCAAACGCTGGCCCTCCGAATCGTTTCGCGAGGTCGCCGCGTGGTGGCTGGCGCGGGGGGGGACGGTGGCGGTGCTGGGAACCGCGGGGGAACACCGGATCGGCGAGGAGGTTGTCGGCGGACTGGCGCCGGACCGGGCGTTCAATTTGTGCGGCAAGACGGACATCCTCGCGCTGATGAATCTGCTGAAACACTCCCGTGCCTCCGTGGCCAACGACAGCGGGCTGATGCATCTTTCCGCGGCGCTGGGCGCGCCCGGCGTGGCGGTGTACGGCCCGACCGATTATACGTCGACCAGCCCGATTTCGGCCCGCTGGAAAATCTTGTTCGAACGCCAACCCTGCGCGCCGTGCTTCCGGCGCGAATGCCCGAACGGCGTGGCGCGGTGCATGAGAGCGATAAAGCCGGAGCAGGTCTGCTTCGAACTACAAAAGGAATTATCATGAAGACAGGTGAGATCATTACAAACCGGTTGCTCCAGGACGAGTACTACCGGGTGGAATTTTATGCGCCGGAGATCTGCCGGACCGCCCGCGCCGGGCAGTTTGTCCATGTGCGGATTCCGAATCTGGAGCACCGGATTCTGCGGCGTCCGTTCAGCATCTGCAATTGCACGGAGGACGGTGTGCTGACGGTCGTTTACAAGGTCGTGGGCGAGGGCACCCGGGCGCTGGCGGGGCTGGCTCCCGGCATGGCCTGCGAACTGATGGGGCCGCTCGGCAACGGTTTCATGCCGCCGAAAGACGGGGAATACCCGGTCCTGGTGGTGGGCGGCTACGGTTCCGCGGCTACGTTCATGCTGTCGCAGAACGGCGGCAAGGGAGGGCTGGTGCTGCTGGGTGCCCGGAGCGCTTCGGACTTGCTGCTGGTCGAGGAATACCGACGGAACGGCTTTGACGTGCGGGTGTCCACCAACGACGGTTCGGCGGGGCACAAAGGGCTGGTGACGGAACTGCTGACGGAGGCGATCCGAGAAAACGGCGACCGCCCGGTGCGCTTCTATGCCTGCGGCCCGACCGGCATGCTTTATGCGGTGGCGAAAATGCTTTGCGCGCGCAATCTGCCCGGCGAAATATCGCTGGACCACCTGATGTGCTGCGGCGTGGGGGCGTGTTTCGCCTGCGTGGTCAAGGTCAAGGACAACAATGCGGACGGCTGGCGTTATGCGCGCAGTTGCAACGAAGGTCCGGTTTTCCGGGCCGCTGAACTTTATCTGGAGGATTGACGATGGCGGACCTGACGACCGATCTCGGCAAAATGATGTTGAAAAACCCGGTGATGACCGCGTCCGGCACATTCGGGTACGGATTTGAATACAAAGATTATTTCGACCTGCGGGAACTGGGGGCGGTGGTGGTGAAAGGCATCGCCGCCTTCCAGAGCCACGGCAACCCGACGCCGCGGGTGGCGGAAGTCACCAGCGGCATGTTGAACGCCATCGGTTTGCAGGGCCCGGGCGTGGATAAATTTCTGCACGGAGCGGAATACATGCCTTTCCTGCGGAGTTCAGGAGCGACGGTCGTCGTCAACATCTGGGGCAAGACGGTGGAGGGCTACCGTGAAGTGGCCGAGCGCCTGGAAGCGGACCGTGAAGGCATCGCCGCGCTGGAAATCAATATTTCCTGCCCGAACGTCAAAGAGGGGGGAGCCGCTTTCGGCACGGATTTGAAGCTGGCGGCGGAGGTTGTTTCCGAGGTCCGCCGCGTGACCACGCTTCCCCTGATCACCAAGCTCAGCCCCAACGTCACCAGCATCGTCGATTTCGCCCGCTGCGTGGTGGACGCCGGTTCCGATATGGTGTCGCTGATCAACACCATCACCGGCATGGCCATCGACGTCAACACCCGCCGCCCGAAAATCGCCAACCTGTTCGGCGGGCTCAGCGGCCCGGCGATCAAACCGGTGGCGGTGCGCATGGTTTATCAGGTGGCGCAGGCGGTCAAGGTGCCGATCATCGGCATGGGCGGCATTATGACGGCGGACGACGCGGTTGAATTCCTGCTGGCGGGGGCTTCGGCGGTGGCGGTGGGGACGGCGATTTTCGCCGATCCGTATGCGCCGCTGAACGTCATCCGGGGGATCGGCGAATACCTCGACCGCAACGGCTGCAAGTCGGTCCGGGAAATCGTCGGAGCGGTCAAGGTCCGGTAACGGCGGAGCGGGGGGAGCGTGGCGGATATGAAGAAGTCATTCATATGGATGCTGGCGCTTCCGCTCCTGTTATCCGCCTGCCGCAACAGCAGGACGGATGAGAAGATATATCCGCTGGACGGCCGCTGGGAATTTGTCCGGGCGGAAGTCCCGCCGGAGTATCTCGCGCCTTATATGACCTGGCATATCCGGGAAAATAAGATCTACATCGGTCCCGCCCCTGCTCCCGAAGGATGCCTGGAACAGGAGGGCGAAGACTGGTACATGGTGATTTACAACTATGACGGAGCGCGGTTGCAAGTCCGTTTTCCCCGCATGGATCGGATGGAAGTCCCGGACATCAACGGAAACGTTTCATTTTATGTCCGGCTGAGCCGGGGGGATGCTCCCGGGTATTCCCGTGACGGGGTCTGGCAGATGACCGGATTTACGTTTTCGGGGCGTATGTCGGCGCATGAATTCCACAAGCCTGCGGATCTGGTTCTGTTCAAACACGGACAGCCGGGAGGCGAAACGCTGATTTACGAAATCGACGGCGAATATTTCACCCGGGACCGGATTACCGGAAAAAATATTCCGGTGACGCTTGAACTATCGGAAAATACGCTTCTATTAAAATATCGGATCAGCAATCCGGACCTGCCGTATGACGGCTATGTCATGGTCTATAAAAAATATAGTAATTGAAACAATAACCCGCAAGGTGAATCCATGAAAAAACGAATACTTATAACCATGCCGGTACTGGCGCTGCTGATGCTGGTGCTCGCTTCCTGTCAGCGCACGATCGGAGGACCGGCGGAAGGAAATTATCTGTTTGACGGAAACTGGACGCTGGTCCGGATCGGTTCCGCGGAGATGCCGCAGGCCGATACGCAGGATCAACTCCGGATCAAGCATAACCGGCTTTGGGAAGAAGGCATGGAAACCGGCAGCATTGAAAAAGTGGACGGCCAATACGTCATGACCGAGAAAAAAAGCGGCCGCCAGTATCCCTGTGACATGAAAGTCCTGCTGCGCGAAGGGCTGGTTATTTACACCCTGACGTTCCGTACTCCGGCGGACGACCCGGATTTCAAGGGTGACGATGTCGTTTACAAGCGTTCCGAACTTCAATAACCCAAGGATGGTTGATTATGAAAAAAATACTTCACATTATCGCATCGCCCCGCGGTGAACGCTCGCATTCCCGCCATGTTTCGAGTTATTTCATCGGCAAGATTCAGGGAATGCACCCGCACCTTCAGGTGGAGGAACTGGAACTGAATCCGGCCACCTTGCCGGTGTTCGGCAAACCCGGCGTTTTCGCCAAATTCAAAAGCGGCGCCGGGGTGCCGCTGGCTCCCGACGAACGCGAGGAATGGGAAAGCGCCAAAGCGGTCTGGCTCCGTTTCCAGTCGGCTGACACCTATGTATTCAGCATTCCGATGTGGAACTTCGCCATTCCTTATGAACTGAAGCACTTCATCGACCTGATCACCCAGCCGGGCTGGACGTTCGGCGTGAGCGACAAAGGTTATGAAGGACTGTTGCGCGGACGGAAAGCCTTTCTCTCGTTCGCGGCAGGCGGCAATTACGACCTGCCGGAAACGGCCGGGTTCGACTTCATGCGCCCGTATATGAGATTCTGGTGCGGGTTCAATGGAATGGAGTCGTTTGAAACCACCAATCACTCGACCAACCAGTCCATTGACCACGATGCGGTCCTCCGTGAATGCAAGGCTCAGGTCGATGATATCCTGTTGAAAAACTACAAGGCGGAATAACAGAATCTTGCCGTGAAACGAAAAAGGCCGGAGATCTCCGGCCTTTTTTTATGGGAATCATTCGGCGTGATTTCAGAGGTTTTTGAGTTCTCCGGGAGCGATTTGAACGATTTCGCCCTCGACGTTGATCCAGACGGGAATGCTGTTGGTATTGCGGACCTGGTTGCCGGAAACAGAGAATTCCAGCCGCCGCAGCGCCGTAAGGTAATTGTAAATCTCAATATTGGTGGCGTACCAGATGTCCTCGACCTTGGCGATGGCGGCGCAGAAATCTTCGATCAGGCCCCAGTTGCAGTTGCGTTCGAATTCGAAGGCGTGCCCCCATACGTAGAACAGCGCGCACGAATACCGCAGTTCCTTGAAGATTTCGGCTTTGGCCAGAATGTCTTCGCGGTGGTGGCAGGTCGGGTGCCATTCGAGCCAGTTGTCGGGGAGTCCGAAGCTGCCGGTACTGCGAACGGTGCGGCAGTAGGCGATGTCGGCGCTTTTCAGGATGCCGAGCACTTCGCTGTCATAGGTGCCCATGGGATAGGACATGCCTCGCACCGGATAGCCGACCTGTGCTTCCAGCTCGCGGCGGTCTTCCAGTACCTGATTCAGGGCGGTAATCCGGGGTACGCGCTCCAGAAAAGGGTGGGTGAAACTGTGACAGGAGACTTCATGCCCGCGATACAGGGCGGAGAGTTCTTCCGCAACCAGGTGGTTGCCTTTGCCCAGCAGCCCGCCGTTGATGTGAAACGTGCCTTTGATGCCGTATTTGTTGAAAATCTCAACCAGTTTGCGGTCTTCCACCACTCCGTCGTCATAGCTCATGGTCAGGGCTTTGCGGCGTCCTTCCGGAAATGTGAAAATGATGTTTTTCATGCGAGTAAAATCCTTGATGATTATTTGAGGACAATCAATAAAATCAGGAGAAAAAGCAACAGCAGAAACACGATGCCCAGCGGAAGGATGAGGCGCGACAGCGGTTTTCGTTCGGGCTTGCGGCGAAACTCGATTTTCGGCGGGATGGCGCTCAATGCCGGTTGCGGCGGCGCTGTCGTTTCGGGTTCCGGATCGGGTTCAGGTCGCTGAACGGGAACCGTCTTGGCGTCTTCTTCGTAATCTTCCGCGGCCTGCGCCTGGTGCCGGGGCGCGAATTGCTGCGGTACCGCGGACAGGAAGCGGATCGGCGCGTCCGGGGCGGAGGCCTGGACTTTGGCGGAGTCGCCGTATTCGGTGAGGATGCGCCCGACAGGAGATTTCCCGGCCAGGACCAGGTCGATATCGGAGATCACGTAATCCCAGGAGGAATGGCGTTCCGCAGGCGCTTTGCTGGTCATGAATTCGATCAGCCGGTAGCATTGAGGCGAAATTCCGGACTGGAAATTTTCCGGGCGCGGAAGCGGGTTGTTCAGTTGCAGGTGCAGGGTTTCTTCCGCGTTGGTCCCCTTGAACGGCAATACGCCGGAGATCAGATGAAACAGGGTGATTCCCAGCGAATAGATGTCGCTGTGGAAATCGATATCCGGGGAGCCCTCGATCTGTTCCGGGCTGATGTATTCCGGTGTGCCGCAGAGGTCCTCGGCGAGTGTGGGATCGGGTCCGGCGCTGATGATTTTGGAAATACCGAAGTCCATCAGGCGCGGATTGCCGTAAGCGTCGATCATGATGTTGGCGGGTTTGATGTCGCGGTGGATCATGCGGTGTTCGTTCCAGGCGTAGCGAAGGGCTTCGGCGACGCTTCTGGCGATTTTCAGGGCTTCGCGCTCCGGCAGGCGGCGTTCGGCTTTCAGACGGTTGTTCAGTTCCACGCCGTCGATGTACGAGGTGGCGAGGTAGTAGAACGAGCCGATTTTGCCGGCGGCGTACGCGGTTACGATATTCGGATGCTCCAGCTGCCCGGAGAGCCGGGCTTCGGTAAGGAACCGGCGGATGAAGCGTTCGTTGGCGACCAGCTTCGGTTGAAGGATCTTCAGCGCGACTTTGCGGTGCAGTGTGTTCTGTTCGGCGAGCCAGACCTCGCCCATGCCGCCGGAACCGATCTTCCGGATCAGGACGAATTCCCCGAGTTCCAGCCCGGCGGTCAGGCCGGGAAGCGGTATTTCGATGGATGCGCCACAGCCGGGGCAGGGGATATCCTGACCCGCCATGCTGCCGGGGGCGGCGATTTCCCCGTGGCAATTGGCACAACTGAAACTGATTTCATACTCCATGTCATTCTCCGGCATATACTGCATACTATACTAAAGACGTTTCAAAATGCAAGACCCGTTTGTGCGGAAATCCCGCTAAATTGCAATTCGTCTGTTCCGATGAAAAAAACAGCCGGAGAAAAAAATTCCTCCGGCTGTTGATGCTGTTAATCGGAAAATCGTTACTGCGCCGTCTGTTCTCCTGCGGCATTTCCCAGGGCGGCGGCGGGTGCGGCAAGCCCTTTCTGGAATTTTTCTTTCAGCGTATTGATCAGGGTTTCGCTGGCGGTGGCGTTGATCAGGACCTTGGCGCCGTCGGCCTTGATCCTGACCGCCTGCCCGACCTGTTCGGCCAGGGCCTGGTCATTGGTTCCCTGCATGATCGCCATGCCGAGGATAAAGGGAGCCATGCCGGCAAACTGCGCGGCGCTTTCGGCTTTGCTGAATCCCAGGGCGGCGTCCAGGATGAACGCGATATTTTTGTCGGCGCTCCTGCCGATTTTCACGAACAGGGAATTCAGGCCGTTGAAGCTGGGGTTGCCCGCCATGGCGGCTTCGGTGGCGGCGATCCGGACTACTTCCAATTTGCCGAAATCTTTGAAATTCGCGAGGATCGGAGCAGGAGCCGCACCGGCTTTCAGCTCGGCCAACGGAATGGATTTGTCGTCCCGCACCACAATGATATCTTTGCCGAGGTAGCAGAGGTCAATGTGGGACTGCTTATCCTTCTGGTCCAGATTGAGGCGGAACCCGGCGTTGTCCGGCAGTTCCGCGACGGAAATGCCGGGGAATTCCTTTGCCAGGTTGTCCAGGTTTTCTTTCAACTGGGCCGGAGTGGTGGTAGCCGGCATGATCAGCGTCGGCGAATCCATATATTTGGGCGTGAACAGCGCCAGGGCTTCGGAGGGAAGCTTGAGGGCTTCAAGGATATCGCGCCATTTCTTGATTTCAGCGCTGCCGTCATCCTTGAGAACAGGGAGGTCCAGCAACATTTGCGGACGCATTTTGATCAGAATGGTGGTGTCTTCGGGAACGAAACGTTCCAGATTGTCCGCCGAAACCAGATACGCGCAGAAACATACTGCGACCAGTGCCAGGCTTTTCATTAATTTCATGTTTATCTCCCTTCGTTTTTTAAGGATGTTTGGATTGGAATCAGTTCTGCGACGCGGTGTGCTTTTCCGGAAGAACGACTTTCAGGTGCAGTTCGCGCAACTGTTTCGGCGTCACTTCGGCGGGCGCGTTCATCATCAGGTCCTGCGCCTGCTGGTTGAACGGGAACGCGATCACTTCGCGGATATTGGGCTCGTCCGCCAGCAGCATAACGGTACGGTCCACGCCGGGGGCGATGCCGCCGTGCGGCGGTGCGCCGAGGCGGAAAGCACTGATCATGCCGCCGAATTTGTCATCGACCACGCTCTTGTCGTAACCGGCGATCTCAAACGCCTTGTACATGACTTCCGGCAGGTGGTTACGGATGGCGCCGCTGGAGAGCTCGATGCCGTTGCAGACGATGTCGTACTGATAGGCGAGGATTTCGAGCGGGTCCTTGTTGACGAGCGCGTCCATCCCGCCCTGCGGCATGGAGAACGGGTTGTGGCTGAATCCGACCGCGCCGGTTTCCTCGTCGGCTTCGAACATCGGGAAATCGACGATCCAGCAGAATTTAAAGGTGTTTTTGTCAATCAGCTCAAGCTGGCGGCCGAGTTCGGGAATGACGGCTCCGCCGATGCGTTCGACCAGTTTTTCCTTGTCGGCCAGGAAGAACAGGGCGTCGCCGTCCTGGATGCCGCCGAGTTCCTTGAGCTTATCGATCTGTCCGCGTTCGAGGAACTTGACGATCGGGCTCTTTTCTTCGCCGCCGGTCCAGATGATATAGGCCATGCCCTTGGCGCCGTTGTCCTGGGCGAATTTGATCATGTCATCGAAAAATTTGCGGGATTTGTCCGCGACCCGGGGGACCCGGATCGCGCGGACCACGCCGTTGCGGGCGACCGTGTCGGCGAACGCCTTGAAGCCGCAGCCGGCGAAGACATCGCTCACGTCGATCATTTCCAGCGGATTGCGGAGGTCCGGCTTGTCGCTGCCGAAGCGGCGCATGGATTCACGGTACGGAATCCGCGGGAACGGCAGGCCGTCCACTTTTTTGGTGCTGAATGTGGTGAAAAGGGAATGCATCAGGCCTTCGACCAGTTTGAAAATATCTTCCTGTTCGACAAAGCTCATTTCGAGGTCGAGCTGATAGAATTCGCCGGGGGAGCGGTCCGCCCGGGCGTCTTCGTCGCGGAAACAGGGCGCAATCTGGAAGTAACGGTCGAAACCGGAAACCATCAAAAGCTGTTTGAACTGCTGCGGAGCCTGCGGCAGGGCGTAGAACTTGCCGGGATGCAGGCGGCTGGGGACCAGATAGTCGCGGGCGCCTTCCGGGGAACTGGCGGTGAGGATCGGGGTCTGGAATTCATGGAATCCGTGTTCCCACATGTATTGGCGCATGGCGGAGATGACTTTGCTGCGGAGGATGATGTTTTTCTGGAGTTTCTCGCGGCGCAGGTCGAGGAAACGGTATTTCAGGCGCATGGCTTCCGGAGCCATGTCGTCTTTGGCGACCTGGAACGGAATGACTTCGGCTTCGCCGAGGACTTCCATTTCATCGGCGGCCAGTTCGATTTCGCCGGTGGCGATTTTGGGGTTGATGTTTTCCGTGCTGCGCTCGACGATGCCGCCGCGGAACGCGATCACGCTTTCCACGCGCCAGCGTTCGAGGGACTGGTGGAACGCCTTTTCCGGGTTGATGACGACCTGGGTAATGCCGTAATGGTCGCGCAGGTCGATGAAGATGACGCCGCCGTGGTCGCGCACGCTGTGGACCCAGCCGGCCAGTTTTACCGTTTCTCCGACATTGCTTTTACGCAATTCCCCGCAGGTATGTGTTCTGAACTTACTCATAAATGTGCTTTCCTGAAAAATAATGATTGGATTATACTCATTAATAATTCTTTAAAATAGCACAGATTGAGGAAAATGCGCATGATAAATGAGATTTTTTTTGAAAATCTTGCATTTAGCTGCCCGGTCTTTCGATTTTTTCCGGTTGCAGGATGTTTTTCGATTCGCCGTTGCCGGTGTTGTTCCGGCATCAACACCGGCAACGGCAGTTGTAATATAGCGATATTTTTCGGGAAGTCAAATTCTCTTTGATAAGATTTTCCGGCGGCCCCCATTTTCCGGTATGTGATTTTCCATAAAATCAGGAGAGCCGCGATAAGTTTGCGTCCCATTTTCACCCGGAGGAGGCGCGTACAGCCGACTGCGGATTTCGGCGAACCCCCGTCATTTCAGCGGTCAAGTAAAAGTGCGAAAATATTTGTAAATTATTTGTAGGACAAATGTAGTTTGGCGGTTGACAAATGGATGGCGAGATGTTATTATGATATATAACGTCGTGTACAGGTTTTTCAATAACCAATCAACGGCAGTTCGAGGCGACGCGTCGCCGCGTGTGGCTCAGCGCGCAGGCGGTGCATCAGTCGCCCGCAGGACGGAACCGGAATATTCCGCTCTGTGAGCGGTCGCGCCCGGGTATCACCCGGCACGGCACGGATGCTCTGCATCCGGACTGTTGTTATTGAAGAACTTGTGCATGACGTATAATAGACTTTTTAATAAGGAGAATCAATATGACCAGGAAGATTTGTCTGGCCGGTTTCGGGGAAGTAATGCTGCGGCTCTGCCCGGCGGGTAAGAAACGTTTTGCTCAGGTTCTGCCGGGGGCTCTGGATGCCTCCTACGGCGGCGGCGAAGCCAACGTCTGCGCATCGTGGGCCATGCTCGGCATGGAAAGCCGCTACCTGACCGCATTGCCGGAAAACCCGGTCACTGCGGCGTTCGCGGCGCAGCTCCGCGGCATCGGCGTGGACGTCTCGCAGATCCGCTACGACAAGCGCGGCCGGATGGGGATTTATTACGCGGAGCACGGTTCCGCCCTGCGCGGCTCGAACGTTATTTACGACCGCGACTACTCCACGATTTCCCTGCTGGGACCGGAAGATTACGATTTCAAGGCCATGCTTGACGGCGTGACCCATCTGCATTTGAGCGGCATCACTCCGGCGTTGACCGAAAACGCGTTCCGTTCGACCCTGGCGATCGCCGAAGCGGCTTCCGCCCAGGGCACCACCGTTTCCGTGGACCTGAACTACCGCAAGAAGCTGTGGAACTGGGAACCCGGCACCGCCAAGAACGAACTGGCCCGCCGCTGCATGGAAAAGATCGTGGCCTGCGCCGACATCATGATCGGCAACGAAGAAGACGCCGCCGATGTGTTCGGCATCCACGCCCCGGATACCTCCATCGAAAGCGGAAAACTGAACGTCGAAGGTTATAAAGTCGTCGCGGCGAAGCTCTCCGAGAAATTCCCGAAGGCGAAATTCATCGCCATCACGCTTCGCGAAAGCATTTCCGCCGACCACAACAACTGGGGCGGCATGCTCTACGACTGCTCCACGAAAAAGTCCCATCTCGCTCCGCTGGATGCCGACGGCAATTACAGTTCGTATGAAATCCGCGACATTGTGGACCGTTTCGGCGGCGGCGATTCGTTCTGCGCCGGGCTCCTGTTCGCGCTGCATACGCCTGAATATGCCGACCCGGCGACGGCGATCCGTTTCGCGGTGGCGGCCAGTGCGCTCAAGCACACCATTTCGGGCGATTATAACTTCAACAGCAAGGCCGAAGTCCTCGGGCTGATGAAGGGCAGCGGTTCCGGCCGCGTCCAGCGCTGACGCGCGGGATACCGAAGAAAACATATACGTCCTGCCGGCGGAAATCCGTCGGCAGGACGTTTTTTATATATTTCCGAGGAATTGCATGAACAGCGGAATGGTGCCGAGCGAGAGCGTGGTGGTGAAAATGATCGCTTGCCCGGCGAATTCGGTGGAGCCGCCGTATTTGGTGGTGATCAGGGCGGATGAAACCGAAACCGGCATCAGGGAGACGACGAAAGCCACCACGTAAACGTCCCGCGGCAGCGGAACGGCTTTCAGGATCAGCACGGTGATGGCGGGGATGAGGATCAGCCGGACCGCCGACATGTAGAGGGCGTCGGGGATGTTCCGGAAAATCTTGTGCGCCGAGAGGTAGATGTTGCCGCCGATCATCACCAGCATCAGCGGGATGGACGCGTCGCCGAGTTTCTGGAACGTGCTCTCGACAAAGAACGGGATCGGGATTTTGAGGAGCGCGAAAATGATCGCCACCACTACCGCGATCTGGTTGACGCCGAAAATATTTTTGACCGCGCGCTTCATGTCGCTGCCGCCCAGCAGTCCCACGCCGATGGTCCAGAACGCGATGGTGAACCCGATGTTCATCAGAAACAGCGTCGGGCGGAACTGGTCACCCCACACGTTCTGCAGAACCACCAGCGGCAGGAACAGATAGTTGTTGATGGCGCAGAAATGGCGGAACGTGACGATATGGTCATGGTCTTTCGTCCGCAGCAGTTTGGCGAGCGGGTAGCTGAGCGCCGCTCCGAACAGCATCATCAGGAAACCGGTCAGCGGCGCGATCCAGAGCTGTTGGATCTGGCCGACGCCAAACTTGGTGTAGTTGGTGTAGATGGAGTGGAAGATCATCATCGGCATGAAGATGTCGATGAGGATGTGGCTCATTTTATCGATGACGGGCTGGGTCAGGACGCGGGTGCGACAGCACCACGCGCCGATGGCGAACATGAAAAAGGTTTCCAGGATGGCCAGGAATACCTGCCAGGTGATAGACATTTATTGTTTCCGTTTCTTGCTTGCTGGTTGAGTTTTACCGCTGGATTTTGCTTTGACGGCGGGCTTTGCCTTGGCGGCTGGTTTTGCGGCGGGCTTTGCTTTGGCGGCGGGCTTGGGGCCGCCCGGCGTGATCCCGGCGCATCGGATCAGGTATTGACCGGTATAGGAATCGGGGCAGGCGGCGATTTCCTCGGGCGTGCCGCAGGCGATCAGGCGTCCGCCGCCGTCGCCGCCTTCGGGACCGAGGTCTACGACATAATCAGCGACCTTGATCACGTCGAGGTTGTGTTCGATGACCAGCACGGTGTTGCCCGCGTCGCGCAGACGCAGCAGGACATGGAGGAGCTGTTCGATATCCGCCAGATGCAGTCCGGTGGTCGGCTCGTCAAGGATGTACAGCGTATGGCCGCGCGGCACCCGGGCCAGTTCGGTCGCCAGCTTGACGCGCTGGGCTTCGCCGCCCGAAAGGGTGGTAGCAGGCTGTCCGAGCTGAACATAGCCGAGCCCGACTTCCTGAAGCGTTTTCAACTTGCGGTACAGACTGGAATGGGCGTCGAAAAATTCGACCCCTTCGTCTACGGTCATGTCGAGAATGTCGGCGATGTTCCGGCGCTTGTACTGGATCGACAGGGTTTCCTGATTGAAGCGGCGTCCGCCGCAGGTGGAACACTGGACGTAGACGTCGGACAGGAACTGCATTTCGATTTTTTTGATGCCGTCGCCTTTGCAGTCTTCGCAGCGGCCGCCTTTCATATTAAAGCTGAAGCGCCCCGGCTTGAACCCGCGGACCTTGGATTCCGGGAGGTTGGCGAACAGGTCGCGGATGTAATTGAAGGCATTGGTATAGGTGGCCGGGTTCGAGCGCGGCGTGCGCCCGATCGGGCTCTGGTCGATGACGATGGCCTTGGTGATGTTCGGCAGGCCCCTGATGGTTTTGTGTTTGCCGGGAATGTTGTCTTTGCTCAGGTCGAAATGTTTGTTCAGCGCTTTAATCAGGATTTCGTTGACCAGAGAGCTTTTGCCGGAGCCGGAAACCCCGGTGATACAGGTAAACGTGCCGAGCGGCAGAGTGACGTCGATGTTTTTCAGGTTGTTGTGCTCCGCCCCCTCGATGACGATGGATTCGCCGCTGCCCGCGAGGCGCTCGGAGGGAATGTGGATGGCGCGCCGCCCCGACAGGTAATCGGCGGTGGGCGATTTGCCGTCTTTGACGGCGGCGACTTCCGCCGGTGTTCCGGCGGCTACGATTTCGCCGCCGTGCACTCCGGCGCCGGGGCCGAGGTCCAGCACGTAGTCGGCATGGTTGATGGTGTCGAGGTCGTGTTCGACCACCAGCACGGTGTTGCCGAGGTCGCGGAGCCGGGCGAGGGTGGCGAGCAGACGGTCGTTGTCGCGCTGGTGCAGTCCGATGCTCGGTTCGTCCAGTATATAGAGGACGCCGACCAGTCCGCAGCCGAGTTGCGACGCCAGGCGGATGCGCTGGGCTTCGCCGCCGGAAAGGGTGCCGCTCTCGCGGTCGAGGCTCAGGTAAGCCAGCCCCACGTCGCGGAGAAAGCCGAGCCGGTCGCGGATCTCTTTGGTGATATCGGAGGCGATGACGGCTTTTTCGGCGTCCTGCTTCAGGTCGCAGATGAAACCGAGGGCTTTTTCGACCGGCAGCGCGTTGAATTTGTCGATGGCGACGCCGCCGACGGTCACCGCCAGGCTGACCGGGTTCAGGCGCGAACCGTTGCAGGCGGGGCAGGTGACGCTGCCGAGATATTGTTTCAGGCGTTCGCGGACGCCTTCGCTCTCGGTTTCCTCCATGCGGCGCTGGAGGTTCGCCAGCACGCCCTCAAACGGCTTGCTCCACAGGAACTTGCGCCCGCGGACGTGATAATTGAATTCCAGATGTTCCTTGCCGGTGCCGTAAAGGATGGTATTGCGGATTTTCTCCGGCAGGTCACAGAACGGCTTGGTCAGCATTTCGGGGTATTCGAGCCATTCGGCGAGCTTGCGCAGGATGGTGTTGTAATAAATGATCAGGTGCTGGGGGCCGCGCCGCCAGCCCGGAATGGCGCCGTTGCGGATGGAGAGCGAATCGTCGGGGATAGCCAGCGCCGGGTCCATGACCAGTTTGACGCCCAGCCCCAGGCATTCCTTGCAGGCGCCGTAAGGGCTGTTGAACGAAAAATTGCGCGGCAGGAGCTGGCCGAAACTGACGCCGCATTCGACGCAGGCCAGGTGTTCGGAAACGATTTCTTCCTGCCAGTCGCCGTTTTCCGGGTTTTCCAGCAGGATATTGAGCACGCCGCCGCCGTGGCGGAGCGCCAGCTCCACCGAGTCGTTGAGGCGGGCGCGGTCGATGCGCCCCGTGACCAGGCGGTCGACGACGGCGTCGATGTGGTGGCGGATATTTTTCGCCAGCGGCTTGAGTTCGTCCTCCAGCGAAACGAACGCGCCGTCGATCCGGGCGCGGACGAAGCCTTCGGAACGGATTTTCTCGATGGTGTCGCGGTGTTCGCCCTTGGCGCCGGAGACATAGGGGGCGAGGATCATCATTTTGCGGTTTTCGGGGTATTCGAAAATCCGGTTGCAGATCGATTCGGCGCTTTGCGGCTTGAGCTCGCGTCCGCAATCCGGGCAATGCGGGATGCCGGTGTGCGCATAGAGCAGCCGCAGGTAGTCGTAAATTTCGGTGGTGGTGGCCACGGTCGAACGCGGATTCGAACCGGCGTGGCGCTGTTCGATGGCGATGGCCGGGGAGAGGCCGGTGATCGAGCCGACCCGCGGCTTCTGGAGCCGGTCGAGGAACATCCGGGCGTAGGCGGAAAGGCTTTCCACATAGCGGCGCTGTCCCTCGGCGTAAAGCGTGTCGAAGGCCAGCGAGGACTTGCCGGAGCCGCTCAGGCCCGTGATGACGGTCATCCGGTTGCGCGGTATTTCAACGTCGATGTTTTTCAGGTTGTGCTGGCTGGCTCCCCTGATGACGATTTTATCCTGAATATTCATATCATGCCTTGCTTAAATAAGATTCGATGACGGCGATGTTGCCGTCGGTTGCCGCGGACGGCTGCGGGCGCACGTCCGGAGGTTGTTGCAACAGTTTGCGGATGGCTTCGGATGCCTGTTCCGGCGTGCATCCGGCGTTCTGCAGGATCACGGCCGCGCCGGTTCCCGCGTAAAAACGGGCGTTGTCGTCCTGGTGCAGTTCGGCGGCGTACGGATAGGGGATCAGCAGCGCGGCTTTGCCGAAGTGCGTCAGTTCCGCCACCGTACTGCCCCCCGAGCGGCAGACCGCGAGATCGGATGCCTGGTACAGCAGGTGCATTTCGGTGGAGGAGGGGAGGAGCAGCGCCGGGAACGCGGCGTCGCGGTAGACCTCGCGGACTTCCTCGAATTTATCCTTGCCGGTCAGGTGAATGACCTGAAATTGGAGTTCTCCCAGTTGCCGGAGCGCCGCCGGCAGGACGGAATTGAAAATGGCCGCTCCCTGGCTGCCGCCGAAAATGAGAATGGTGGGGAGGTCCGGCTTCAGCGAACCTTGATAAAGGGCGTTGACACGGGTTATGGCTTCCGCCCTGGCAATGGTTTCGCCGTCCGTGATCTCGGGGCGCAGCGGCATGCCGGTGCTGTCGAGCGGGCATTTGACGGTTCCGCCGTTCACCGCCGGAAACGCGGTGCCGAGGTGCCGGGCGAAACGGCTCAGGATACGGTTCGCTTTGCCCACGCGGGCGTTGCCGTCGTGCAGGAACAGCGGAACGCGCAGCGTCACCGCCGCCATCGCCGCCGGAAACGAAGCGAAACTGCCCATGCCGAGCAGGGCGTCGGGTTTCAATTTGCGGAGCTCGCGGCGCGACGACAGAAAGCCTTTCAGCAGGGCGGCGATCATGCCGGGGCGTGATTTCGGCGTCGGCGGCAGGCAGACGGTTTCGATGCCGTAACGGGCGGCTTCGGCGCTTTGCGACGGAATATTGCGTCCGCTCAGGAAGATGACGGCGCGGCGGTTTTGCGCCTTCAGGCGGCGGGCGATGCTCAATCCGGGGTAGAAGTGGCCTCCGGTGCCGCCGCAGGTGATGGCGATGGTTGAACAAGTCTTAGCGGTCATGGGATGATCCTGCCTTTTTGAAAAACAGTAGTTTGGATTTGAACCATGCGAAAATATCGTCGTTGTAATTCGGATGGAGCGTCTCCATCGCGATGCTGAACAGGATTCCGACCGAAATCATGCAGACCAGCATGCTGCTGCCCCCGTAACTGATGAACGGCGCGGGCATTCCCTTGGTGGGGAACGCACCGCAGGCGACTCCGATGTTGATGATGGACTGGAGCCCCAGCGTCCCCGTGACGGCGGTGCCGAGCAGCATTCCCTGCCGGGTCGGCGAACCGATGCTGATGCGGGCGCAGATCACGATGAAAATGAAATAGGCGAACAGCACGATCAGCATGGTGAGGAAGCCGAGTTCCTCGCCGACGATCGACATGATGAAGTCGGTGTGCGCTTCCGGCAGGTAGTTGGCCTTCAGCCGGCTCTGGGAAAGCCCCAGCCCGGTCCAACTGCCGGAGCCGAACGCCAGAAAGGAATGCCACAGCTGGTAGCCCTCGTCCAACTGGTGTTTTTCCGGGTCCAGAAAAATGGTCATGCGGTCCCACCGGTACGTGGAAAAATGGCGGAGCAGGAAAAAGCCCCCCGTGCTGAAAATGAGAACCGGCGGCACCAGAAAGCGCAGTTTCATGCCGGTACAGAACAACACAAGCCCCATGACGCTGAACATCAGGAGCGTGGTGCCGAGGTCTTTGCCCAGATAGACGCAGGCGGCCAGCAGGAGCCCGACGCCGATGCCGGGCAGGGGGCCTTCGTAAAATTCTTTCAGGTTTCTGGGAATGATCTGGTTGATGGTGCGGAAACGTTCCGCGCAATACCGGGAGAAGAAGACCGCCAGCGCCAGCTTGGCGAGCTCCGACGGCTGGATGCTGACCGGGAAGCCGGGAATCGGAATCTGAATCCAGCGGTATGCCCCTTTGATCGGGGGAAAGCAGAATCGCGCCGCCAGCAGCATGAGGATCGCTCCGACGATCAGGACCAGGCTCCATTGGGAGAGCCGCCGGAAACCGAAGATGAAGACAAACGCTCCGGCCCCGAAACCGGCGCCGGTCCAGATCATCTGGTTGACATAATATTTGGAGCTGTCCGTGTCATAATACGAGGTGGAATACAGCATGATGATCCCGAACAGCGTCAGCGCGCAGGTCATCAGCAGCAGCCAAAAAATCAGCCGCCCGGTCTGTTCCTCCTGCCGGTCGTCAACAACGACGTTGTTTTTGTCACTGAGGATATTCGGCATGGGTCATGCCTCCGGTTGCCCGGCCGTCGCGAACAATCCCCAGACGGCGTCCGCCGCCGGGAAAAACGCGATGGTGCTGAACCCCGCGGTATAGCGCGCCGTTATCGCCGCCGTGATTTCATCCAGACCGGGAGGGCTGAGCGGGGCGAAACGGTAATTCAGGAGCGGAGCGTCCGAAGCGGCTTCTTCCGCCAGCGCCAGGAACGCATTGCCGTCGCACCCGCCGCCGGTGATCCGCCAGTGGTTGCCGCGGATACAGGCGTGGGTCAGCATCTCCGAACACGCTCCGGCGTCGGTGATGATGTCGTCGATTGCGATTGGAATGATCTTGTTCATCCGATATAAACGGGCTCCGTGCGGTTGGCGAGGGTGTCGATGCGGTGTTCGCGGCAGTAGGCGGCGGCGTCCGCGTCGTCGGCAATGAGCTTCGGCGACAGTTCGATGGCGGGCTCGGCGACGCCGTCGGCATTGCGCCGGACCTTGACCCCGGCGCGTTCAAGGCGGCGGGCGTCGCGTTCGATCTGCATGGCCATGCAGCTTTCGACCGAGTCGACTCCGGTTTTATTTTTGGTCGGGGCGAATTCTTCTTCGCGGTCGGCTTCGAGGATCATGGTCCGGGAGGCCAGCGGGAGCGCGTCGAAAATGAACGATTCGAGTTTGACGGCGTTGGGTTCGGCGGGCGTGACCGGTTCGCCCCGGTCGTCGATGTACGGGACTTTCTTGTCGGCGCGGTGCCAGGGCAGGTTCAGATAGCCGTCGGCGGTGAGCTGTTCGACAAAGCCGCGGCTGATCACGTGGATCGCCGGGCTGCCCGCGATGAAACGGAGCGAGCCGTCCGGGTTGCGCGATTCCGCCAGTTCGTCGGGGAGGTCGCTGTATTCGATGATATGGAGCTTGCCGCCGGAGGTGCAGAAGTTGCCGAGCTTTTCGAACGGCCCGGTCTTGGCGAGCATGATGGCGCTCATCTGGGATTTCCCGAGCGCGTGGAGTCCGAGGAACAACGGATTGACGATCGACACCAGCGGATTGTCCACCTGGAAATAAGAGATATATTCCACGCCCTCGCGTTTCATGCGGTCCAGGCAGCCGCAGCGCTTGAGCGCCAGCAGGGTGCCGCCGTGGCCGTCCGGAGAGAGCGCCAGCGAATCCTTGTCCGCCAGCAGCAGTTTGCCCTGACGGTCGAACGCGGGCATGGTCCCCTGAACGAAGAAGACCACGCGGTCTTCGTCCAGCCCGAAAAAGGCGTTGGACTTGAAAAAGTCGATGGTCTGGCGGTTGTTCAGTTCGCTGGTCATGATATACCAGGTGAATTTGACGCCGTATTTCTGTCCGAAGCGGTAAATCTTCTCGGCGAAGTACTGAAACAGGGTTTTGTTCTTGACCGGAGTGATCGGATAGGTGCCTTTCGGACCGTCGTAGCCGAGTCGGGTCCCCTGGCCGCCGGCGACGGTCAGGAGGGAGACTTTGCCGGCGCGGAGCAGTTTTTCGGCTTCCGTCCGGGCCTGTTCATAGTAAGCGGCCATTTTTTCGTCCGCGGGCTTGATCGGGAAATAAGGAGCGGGCGCCAGGTCGTCGGGGATATGGGTGACGGGGTGGTTGACGACATATTCTTCGATCAGGGCGTCCAGCTTGCTCCACGGCAGGGCGTCGAGTTGGGCGTCGAGGCGGCCGCGGGATTCCTGCGAAAGTTCGCCGTAGAATTTCATAACTTGCTGTTGATGATGTGATTTTATGGTGTTTTCGAGGTCGCTGGTCATGAAAGAACTCCTTGGATTTTGCATTTTTATCAATATACGATCAAACCGTTTTTTTTCAAGCAACAGTAATGCAGTAACTTTAAATCTTGGGTTTGAACCTTTGCAAAACGATGTTATATTAAAAAGATCAACAACCCATTTCATCATGAAGGAATAGTATGAGTTTCAGCGTGTTTGAGCTTATTATGCTGATCTGTTTCGGATTCAGCTGGCCGTTCGCCATCATCAAAACCATCCGGGTGAAAAACCCGACGGGGAAAAGTTACCTGTTCCTCGCCCTGGTGGTAATCGGCTATGTGGCGGGGGGATTGCATAAAATTTACTACAGATTTGATTTTGTTTTCTGGTTGTATCTTCTGAACGGGATAATGGTGCTGACCGACATCGTGCTGTGCCTTTATTACCAACACAAGAACAAGCAGGCGGCAAGGAGTGCCTTGAACTAACCTGAACACAACACCGGGGGAAACCGATGAAGTCGATTTATGGCGTATTGCTGGGCGTGAGCGCCCTGGCCCTGGCGGTCATGACCGTATCGTGCAAAAACGATGTTTACGAGAGCAATAACAATTATCTGTTAATCGGCAATGTGCTCAACCACCTTGAACTGAGCGGCCTGAAGATCGAACAGGTCCAGCCCCTGGTAGCCGACCTGGTGAGCGCCAGCGCCGGAGCCGCGGTCATGATCGGCAAACAGGAAGTCGGAATCTACAAATTCGACACCCAGTCCGCCAAATCCCGCGAAATCCTCCAGCGGCTGAAAAATGACGAGTATATCTACGTCATGGCGATGAAATACCCGGTGGTGGTCAAGGGCTCGTTCGTATTTCTGGGGGTGGACAACCATCCGCAGAAACATAAGCTCATGGAAGCGATCAAAACCCTGAAATAACAAGCGGATTTTGGAATGATGTTTGCCGCACCGGTTTCCGCCGACAGATCCGGCAGGGGGGTTTGAATGTTCGTTCTGATCGTTCTCATCGTATTCATTATTGCGTGCGGGTTCGGCGCGTCGCTCAAGACGCGGGCAAGCGCGTTCATCGGAGCGCTCGGGCCGACCGCCGCGCTGGCGGCCGCCCCGGTCGTTTACGGCGTGATCCGGCGCGGCGAAACGCTGACGCTTGAGAACCTGATGCCTTTCCCGTTCGAATACTGCCGTTTTGAATTCGGCGTGGAGGACGCGGTGTTCATGATTCCGCTGCTGATCGTGGGGTTCACGGTGGCGCTGTTCGGAATCTGCCTGAAAAAGCCGGAACACGCCGTCATGCAGCCGCATTTCTGGTTTTTCCTGAACATCACCTATGCCGGGATGATGATTTTATTGATCGCCGGCAGCGTGACGTTGTACATTATCGGCTGGGAAATCATGTCGTGGGCCGGATTTTTCCTGATCTGTACCTATTACAAACGCAAGGAGGTACGGGACGCGGGGATCATTTATTTCGTGACGGGCCACCTGATGTTCCTGCTGATCCTGATCGCCGTTTTCATGTTTGACTACAAGGCCACCGTCTATCCCTCGATCATCTTTCTGGCGGTGCTGGCGGGGTTCGGCTCCCGGGCCGGCCTGGTGCCGTTCCACGTCTGGCTGCCGGAAGCCCAGCCCGCCGCCCCCGGACATGTGTCCGCGCTGTTGGCGGGGGTCATGTGCAACATGGGGATTTACCTGGTCTGGCATTTCACGGGAATCGAGATGAAGCAGGTGGGGATCGCGCCCGCCTGGTGGGGGTACTGTCTGCTGGGGGCAGGGGCGGCGTCGGCGCTGTACGGCGCCATCATGGCGCTTTCGCAGCATGACCTGAGGAGGCTCCTGGCGTACAGCGTGATCGAAACCACCGGCGTGATTTTCATGGGCATCGGGCTCGGGTATCTGGCGGAACATTACGGTTACGGCGATTTGAAGGCGCTGCTGTTCCTCGGCTGCGCGCTGCATATCATCAACCATGCCGTCTGCAAAAGCCTGCTGTTCATGTCCGCCGGGGTCATCATCAACCAGACCGAGGTCAGCGACATGAACCTGCTTGGCGGCGTCTGGAAGCGCCTGCCGGTCGCCGGGATCGGGCTGGTCCTCGGCTGCGCGGCGGCGGCGGGGCTGCCGCCGTTGAACGGTTTTATCGGGGAATTTCTGTTGTTCAACGGTTGTGTGGCGGGATTGCAGGCGGAGCATGGTGGGATACAGATCGCGTCGATCGTGATGCTGTCGGTGCTGGGATTGAGCAGCGGCCTGATGATCGTCTGTTTCACCAAGCTGGCGGGGATGACGGTCATGGGCGAGGCGCGTTGCAAAGCGGTGGAGAATTGCGTGCAGAGCAATACGGCGTTGCAGTATCCGTTGCTGATTTTGATGGTGCTGAGTGTGGCTTCGGGGGTGGCGATGCCGTTTTTCATCACGGTGCCGGAGGCGCTGTGGAAGTTGTCGCTTTGCATGGCGCTGCTGATCGCGTTGGCGGCCGGGCTGCTCGGGCTCCGGCGGTTGCTGCCGGGGGCGAAACGGGATATCGCCGGGCGCGCGTGGGAAGGCGGCTGTCAGCCGGAATCCGGCCGTCTGCAATACAGCGGGAGCTCGTATGTACAGCCGATGACTTCATTCCTGAAACTGCTGCTGCGGTTCCGCTGGAACTACCGCCAGTCCGAAAAGATATTCCCGGAAAAAACGGAACTCTCCACCGGTGAAGACGACGTCATTCTGGAGTACGTCTACCGTCCGTTCTTCCGTCTGCTGTACGGCGGCTGTATGAAAATGAGGTGGTTCCAGGGGGGACTGCTGAGCCGCTATATCCTTTATATCGTATTGATTCTGTTATTCCTGCTGGTGTGGAAATTATGAGTACGGGCGTAATCGTTTTGCTGGGAAATGTGTTGACGGCGCTGCTGCTGGCCCCGCTGGTGTGGGGAATGGGCGGCAAAGTCCGGGATTGGTTCGAAGGGCGGCGCGGCCCCCGGGTCACCCAGTTGTATTATGATATTTTCAAGGAACTCCGCAAATCCGCCAACTACAGTTCGGCTACGCTGGTGTTCCGGATTGCTCCGGTGATGGGATTCTGTTCGCTGGTGCTGGCGGCGGGGCTGATGCCCGCGGGGGGAGCTGCCTCCTGGCTGGGCTTTGCGGGCGACCTGTTCCTGCTGGCGGCGTTGTTGAACGTGGGGCGCTTCTGGATGGCGCTCGGGGCGCTGGATACCGGCGTGTCGGGCAACGCGATGGGGGCGAGCCGGGACGTCTATTACGGGGTCATGGTGACGCCCGCGCTGTTTCTGGTGCTGGCGGTGCTGGCGGTGGTTTCGGGGGGAATGACGCTGAACGGGATGTTTGCCGTGGATACGGCGTACCGTTTCGGATGCCGGATCATGGTGGTGCTGGCGCTGTTGCTGATTTATCTGGCGGAGAGCGCCCGGATGCCGTTCGAAGACCCGGATTCCAGATATGCGGCGGCGATGGTCAAGCAAGGCATGGCGCGGGATTATTCAGGGCCGGAATACGGACTGGTCCTTTATGCCGGGGCGTTGAAATCCTGGCTGTTCGCTTCGATTCTGGTGCTGGCGGCGTTGCCGGTGATGTCGGCGCTGCCGTTGTATCTTTACTGGCCGGCGTTGTTCGCCGGGGTTTCGCTGGTGGTCATGGGGGGCGGGGTGCTTGAGACGATTCTCGGGCGCTTGCCCATGCCCAATGTGCCGCAGTATCTGTTGCTGGGCTACGGCAGCGCGCTGCTGGCCCTGATCTTCTGGCTGTACGGGTGATAGGATGATGGAACTGATAAATCCGGCTCTGGCGGTGATCATCATCAGTTGTCTGCTGATGTCGGTGGTGAACCGGCTGAAAAACTGTCTGTACGCCGTGGCGATGCAAGGCATGCTGGTGGCGTTGATCCCGCCGGTGGCGGCCGGTTTGAAGCCGGAAGCGCTGGTGCTGGCGCTGGCGGCGCTGTTGATCAAGGCACTGGCGCTGCCGCATCTGATTCTGTACTCGATCCGCGAAATCAGGAGCCGCCGCGAGGTGGAGCCGAAAATAAGCTATCCGCTGTCGATCGTGTTTTCCATGGCGGGGCTGGTGCTGGCGCTGTGGCTGACCTCGCGGATGCCGCTGCCGGGGGGCGGGAATACCGGTTATCTGATGGTGGCGACGCCGCTTTTCATGCTTTACACGGGGCTGTTTGTGATGATCAGCCGGTTGAAGGCGATCACGATGGTGATCGGGTTCCTGATTTTCGAAAACGGCATTTATCTGTTTTCCGTATTGCCGGGCTTGCAAGGGAGCATGATTCCGGCGCTGGGGCTGGGGTTGGACCTGCTGGTGGGGCTGTTTGCCTATGGCGTCGCCCGCTTTTCCATCAACCGGTCGTTTGATAACCTGGACCGGAGCCGCCTGAATGTCCTGAACGCCGAACTCGAAGGGGAGGAACGCTGACGATGCTGATTGTGTTTTTCCTGATCCCGGCGCTGTGCGGCGCGATGTGCCTGTTCCTGCAGGGTGCCTGGCTGCGCCTGGCCCTGATCGGCGGCGGCTCGGCGCATCTGGCGCTGACGCTGACCGGCGTGTTCTGTCCGTTTCCGGCGTTGACCGGCTGGCTGGCGCTGGATTCCCCGGCGCGGCTGTTCCTGCTGGTGTTGAGTCTTCTGTTTCTGCTGGTATCGGTCTACAGCCGGGACTACATGATGTTGAATTCCCGGGTGGCGCGTTACGAATCGCGCTACAGCTGCTGTCTGCTGTTGATGCTGGGGAGCATGTCGGTGGTGATTCTGTCGCGGCATCTGGGGCTGACCTGGCTGGCGATGGAGGGGACGGTGCTGCTGGGGTGGCCCCTGATTTATTACCATCATACGCCGGGGGCGCTGGAGTCGGCGTGGAAATACCTGATCATCTGTTCGGTCGGGATCGCGCTGGCGTTTGCCGGGAACCTTTTCCTGGGGTTTGCGTTCAACGGTTCCGGGTCGCCGCTGCTGCTGGACAATCTGTTGCAGGCCGGGGCGATCGCCGAGCCGAAATGGCTGAAAGCCGCTTATATTTTCTCGCTGGTCGGCTACGGCACGATCATGGGGCTGGCCCCCATGCACACCTGGCTGCCGGACGCCTGTTCGGAGGCTCCGTCGCCGGTTTCGGCGCTGCTGCCGGCGCTGATGAACTGTTCCTATCTGGTGATCCTGCGGATGGGAGAGGTCTGCGGCGGGGCGGGGCTGGGGGCGTTCCGGCAGGACCTGCTGATGTTTTTCGGCATCAGTTCACTGATCTTCGCCGCCATATTCATTATCGGGCAGAAAGACTACTCGCGGATGCTCGCCTACAGCAGCACCAGCAGCGCCGGTTGGCTGATGCTGGGGGCCGGAATCGGGCCGATGGGCATGCTGGGGGCGCTGCTGCATATGTTCAGCCACAGCATGATCAAGGGGATGCTGTTCATGCTGTGCGGCAATATCATCGCGGTTTACCGCAGCAGGATGGTCGAAAAAGTCGGCGGGCTGCTTCAGGTGATACCGAGCACGGGGGTGCTCTGGCTGGGTGGCTTCATGGCGCTGGCGGGGCTGCCGCCGTTCGGCATCTTCCAGAGCAATATCCGGATTTGCCAGGGGATGGTGGAATCCGGTTCGTATCTGGTGCTGGGGGTGGGGCTGTTGCTGAGCGCGGCGATGTTTGTGGGGATGCTGCTGGTTTTCGTATCGATGTCGTTCGACGTGCCGCCGCCGGGGATGTCGATGAAGCCGGGCAATCCGCTGTTGAAAAATCTGCTGGGCCCCGCGGCGCTCGCCGGTATCATGGGGCTGCTGCCGGGGATTTACATTCCGGGCTGGCTGGAACAACTGCTGCGCGAATCGGCCGCGCTGTTCGGAGGTTAGGCATGAAAAACGGCGAATCGATTCCATTGAACTCCATTCCGGTCCTCGGGCCTGCGGAATTCCGGGAGAAAATGACCGGCGAACTCCGGCGCGGAGCCCGGATTGCTTCGTGGTTCGTGTCCGCCCCGCACATGTACCTGGTGCTGGCGTATGACGGACGGGGGGCGCTGGAGGCGCTGGCGACGGCGCCGGAAACGGTCTGGAATTCGGTTTGCGCGGAATTTCCCCAAGCCGGGATGTTCGAGCGCGAAATGGCGGAGCAGGGGACGATCCGGGTGGTGGACCACCCGTGGCTGAAACCGGTCCGGGCGCCCCGGGACGAAAAATCATTTTTCCGAGTTGACGGTTCCGAAGTCCATGAAGTCGGCCTGGGGCCGGTCATGGGGGACGGCGCGGCGCCGGTGCATTACCGCTTCCAGTGCCACGGTGAAAAAGTTTTGCATCTGGAAGCCGCCCTGGGCTATTCGCACCGCGGGATCGAAAAACTGTTGCTCGGCGCGCCTCATTCCCGCACCTTGCATTATGTGGAAACCCTGGCGGGGGATTGTAGTGCGGGGCACGCCGCCGCGTACTGCCTGGCGATGGAGGCGTTGTCGGGCGAAACGGCCGCGCCGGAGGCGTTGAAGATCCGTTCGCTGGCGCTGGAGCTCGAGCGGCTGGCGCATCATGTCGGCGATATCGGCGAGTTGTGCGGGGCGGTGAGTTTTACGCCGCCCGCCGCCGCTTGCAGACGGTTGATGGGGGATTATATGGAAATGACCGCCGCGCTCTGCGGCAATCATTTCGGACGGGGGATATTCCGTCCCGGCGGCTTGGGCGTGGCGGTGGACCGCGAGGTGCTGAAACGGCTGTTCTACCGGCTGGAAGAAGCCTATTCGGAAACGGTTGACGCCCTGAACCTGATGCGCAATTCGCCGTCCGTAATGGGACGGTTCGAGAATTGCGGCGTTCTGCCCGGCGCGATTGCCCGGCAGTTGGGGATGGTGGGTCCGGCGGCGCGCGCGTCCGGGGTCTCCCGCGATGCTCGGGCGCAGTTTCCGGTGGGGGACGTGCCGAATTTCGGGGTGGCGGTCGGCAAAAACGGCGACGTTTACGACCGCGCCAAGGTGCGCTGGCTGGAAATCCGGGATTCCGGACGGATCGTGTCGCAATTGTGCGGCGCCATCGACGGAGCCGGGGCGGTCCCGGTGACGAAATATCCGAAGTTGCGCCCCTCGGAACTGGCGGTGGCGCTGGTCGAGGGCTGGCGCGGGGAAATCAGCCACACGGTCCTGACCGGCGCGGACGGACTGGTGAAGCATTACAAGATCGTCGATCCCTCCTTCCGCAACTGGACGGGGCTGGAATATTTAATGAGGGGAGGTCAGATTTCCGACTTCCCGCTGTGCAGTCGCAGTTTCAATCTGTCCGGCTGCGGATATGACCTGTAGGTGAACATATGCTGTTGATGCTGATGAAAAACAGGCTGCTGCAGGGGCGGCAGACGAAACCGTTTCCACCGGAACCGGACGATCTCCCGGAGCGTTTCCGGGGCGTGCCGGAGCTGGCGGCGGCGGAAGGGCAATGCTGGGAGAAAATCGTCCCGGTCTGCCCCGCCGGAGGCTTTTCGCTGTCCGACGGCGGCGCGCCCCGGATCGACCTCGGCAAATGCGTTTACTGCGGCGCGTGCCAAAGCGTTTGCCCCGGTGCGGTGACGCATACCCGTGACTACCGGCTGGCGGCTTTTGAACGCGAAGAACTGGTCTTTACGACCCGTTTCGAACGGCGGAGTTCGCCCCGGCGGCGGGAACTCCGCAAGCTTTACCGGAACTCCCTGCGGATCTGCCAGGTCAATACCGGCGGCTGCGGCGCGTGTGATTCCAATATCGATATGCTGTCCGCGCCCGCCTGGGACATGGCGCGTTTCGGCATCCGCCCGGCGATTTCGCCGAAACAGGCCGATGTCCTGCTGGTGAGCGGCCCGGTGGCCGCCAATATGGCGAAACCGCTGCTCCGGGCTTACGAAGCGATGGGCGAACCGAAACTGGTGGCGGCGGTCGGCGCCTGCGCCATTTCGGGCGGCATTTACCGGAACAGCCCGGAATGCCGGGGCGGAGCGGGAAACTTCCTGCCGGTGGACCTTTTCATTCCCGGCTGCCCGCCGCATCCGCTGACGTTGCTCGAGGGCTTGCTTCGCCTGACCGGCCGCATCGAATGACTCCCCGGTATTTCTCATTCGATATTGGCTTTGTATATTCCTTAAATCTCCGGCTTTGCCTCAGGTTTCATTATAATGTCGCCTATATAGTGACATAACTCCAAGGCATTTCCGATGCTGTCAAAATAGTCCCATCCACGATGAAATTGAAGAGAAGTTCTTCCCCACATACTTCCTGTCAGAAAAATACGGTAATTGCCGCCTTAAATTTACCATGAATGGAACCTTGAAATTCACACCGAGTCAAGTGGTCCAGCTTTTGGGGAGAACCGCATTCCGGCATAAACCCCGCGGGAGGGAGAAGAATAATTTTGAACTCGCCATTTGACATGGTGAAAATGATGGTGTAAATTTCAGGATAGTACGCCTTACGTCGTCTGGGGTACGCAAAATTTATGATACGGTCGTATAAATGTTAACTGAAATAAACTGGACACCTTCCATCGGTGATCCCACGCTCATCGGATGGGTTACCGTAGTTTTTTATTTCCTGACATCTGCACTTGCGTTTGTCACTGCTTATAAATATCGATATATAAAAATGGATTTTCGATTCTGGATGCTTCTGGCCGTTTTTCTGTTTTTGCTTGGCGTGAACAAGCAGCTGGATATTCAGTCGCTTTTTACTGAAATCGGCAAGGCTGTTGCCAAAAAACAGGGCTGGTATGATAACAGACGATATTTTCAATTGGTATTTATCATCATGTTTTGTGTTCTGTCTCTGACTTCCATGACCTTTATCGGGTGGATGCTGCGAAAGGAGTGGCGCAAGTTTTTTTTCCCGCTTACGGGGTTGCTGCTTTTAGTTTCATTTATAGTGATTCGAGCGGCATCTTTTCACCATGTGGATTGGTTTTTAAAATCTGGCCTGTTCGGAGTTCGCATGAACTGGGTACTGGAGTTATCGGGGATCGGATGGGTGATGAGTTCTGCCGTGTATTGGTTGAAGAAAATCGGGAAGGAACGTACGGCATAGCGCAATGTGCGGGTTTTTTACAAGAAAATCCGCTCGGACCCCGGAATTGGATTTCCATATTTCCGGCTGATGCGGCAATGAACGGTATGAGCCAATAATTTCCTGCCAGCCCGGACTGTCATGCGCCATAAATCCCCATGTTGATAAATTCTTATTCTCTTTGCCGGAAAATGTTGTAAATGGATAATTGAAGCCTGCGCGTGATTGGAGCGCACGTGCAGGCTTTATATCTTGCCATTGATGGCGTTCATGGTTTCCGCTATGCCGTCTATGGCAAAATCATTTCCAGGCGGGAAGTATTTTCCGTCCGTCCGGGGTGCGGAATTCCGACGTGCCGGCAGGAACTGTGAGCGTAAACGATTTCCCCCCAAACCGCGGCGTGCCCGGCGGGGAGCTGATGGTAACCGTCAATTCCTGATCCGTGGGGTTATGAATTTCCAGAAACGGCTGTTTCCCCAATTCCTGGCCGTCCGCAATCAAGGTCAGCAGGATATTTTTCTCGGAGGCAACAAAGACATTGCCTGCCCATATCTGATTTTCATGATCAATCGGTTCCTGGAACCATGCGCCTGCGCTTTTGGCATCAGAACCGCCGTTCACGCCAATAAAACGGAACCACGGGCGTTTGGTGCTGAATACTGCCGCGCAGCCGTTGTCAACCAATCCTTCAACCCGAATCGGCAGGTCCATGCCGATTCCCGGATGCGCTCCCAGCGTGAATGCCGCTTCATGGTTTTGCGCCGCGATTCCGAAGAAAAACGGCATTTCCAGAGTTGTTCCGGTTTTTACCTGCGACGGATAGCTCCGGTTGAGGAATGTGTTTCTGGCGAACTCCAGTTTTTCACTGTTTGTTTCCTGACCGAGAAAATCTCCTGAAATAAACGCATAGCGAAGTTTGTCGCCGGCCTTGAATTCCTGTCCCGGATGCCCGATGCCCAATGCCAGCCGCCCCGGCGCATGATAGCTGTAACGCCATTCCCCCTCAACCGGAATAATGCCCAGATATCCGATCGGCGAATGGAACAGCGTAGCGAACCCGTCCGCCGCGATAACGCCATTGACGGCTTTCTTCTGATTACGCGGCATTTCCATTTTCAGGATTCCCTGTGCCTTATCTTTGACCAGCAGGATATCGTCAACGGATTTCGCCACTTGCGCCGGTTCAACCTGAATAACGAGCAGCTCAACCGGAATCGCGGCGTCTTTTTTCAGAGTCAAATCTTTTTTGAAAGTCAATTCGCCGGTATAATAGAGGAACGAGCCGTCATAATCTTTCAGGGATTCACGGAGGCGCCGGTGATCCCAGGCGATATGATGTTCCATCCGGTCGCGGGGCGAATACATGGTTTGGGTGTGCGTGAAACAGGGATTGTCTGAAAGGACTTTGGGGGGAGAGCAGCTTGCCGGTCCCGGACGGTTGGCGTTGTCGAAACGCTCAACGATATTGTCCATGTCCGCCCGTACGATCTGGAGGTCGCCGCCCGCCAATTCGGTGGCCATGCGCATTCCATACATCGCGTCCCGTGTCCACGGGAACAACTCGCCGATTCCTTCCGCCTGCACGGAAAGGTGTTGCCGTCCATAAGGAACGGGGCAATCCGGTCCGCCGCGATCCCAGCCGTTGACGCTGAACAATTCGGCATTGCGGAAGGTTTTGAACAACGGCAGTCTTTCGTTGCGGTCGGGATGCCAATAATAACCGAGCGGCCCCAGAATATTCAGATTGTCGCCGCAACGGAACAATCCCTGCTTGTAGTCGTAAATGAAAATGTAGTGGGAAATCGCCCGGTTTCCGGCATGGTCTGTCACCTCAAGATAAACATAATGCTGCCGATCATGCACCAGCTCGAATTCCTGTTCCAGAACATTGCCGTTCCCGGCAAAACGGCGCAACAATTTCCGCCCGCCGTCCCAGACCTTGACCTCTTTGATGCCGTTTGGGCTTTCCGCTTCCACGGCCAGCCGGACGCGCTGAACGCCGCGTGTATGCAATACGCGCGGGTCGACCTGATTGTTGTGCGCTTCCCAGCGGCGGATGTTCACCGGCGTTCCCTGGCCGTAACGGGTATGGATATTCGCCTCAATCGCCCGGTGGTATGCGGAAACCCGGCTGTTGAGAAATGTTTTGATGCTTTTGAGATCCGCGCCGCAGGTGACGGCAGTATTCATTGCCGCCGTCAAATCCGCCGCCCGTTTGATTCGGGTAAAGGAAACCGGCGCCACCCAGCGCAGGTCATCGAGCGCGAATTGCCATTGGCTGTAATTGTCAGCCAGCAATTGATCTTTTTCGTAGGCGTAGGGAATGACATTGAAAAACCACCAAAGGTTTTCCACCTGAACTTTATTGCGCGCCAGATCCCCATAGTCAATGATGGCGGAAAACGGATAGGAACACCCTTCGGCGTATCTCCCATAGTGTTTGATGACTCCATTTTCCCATATTTTATGAGTGAAGCCGTCTTTTTGAAACGGTTTTTCATTTGGCCAGACTACTTTTTCCCCGGCAAAAATCCAGCGGATACCGGAGCCGTCGGTAAATTCAATGCCGGGGCAGGCGTAGAAGTCATCGGACGAAACCTCGCGGCAGGCTTTTTTGAGCGCCTCCAGTTTTTCCGGATTCAACCGCTCCAGAGGGTCGGTGAAAACGATAAACCCAAGCCCTGCCTCTTTTGCCGCCGCCGCGTATTCCTGCACGCTGTTTTCTCCGCCGGAAAAGTACGAATGCAATCCCGCCACGCCTTGGGGTTGTTTCAATTTCAGAGCGCTGAAATTGAATTTATCCACATTGAACGTTCGCGGAAAGACGATTTCTTTATAGGCCACGGGCTGATAGGTCCCCAATTCCGGATTGCCGACGGCAGGTTCCGCCGTCCATTTTACGGCATTGGCCATCAATTTCATCATATCGCCGGGTTTGCCGTCAAATCCTTTGTTCTCTGCAATATGGCTCCAGGAGGGCTTATTCAGGTTCAGTCCGGTATAGATGTAGTCAACGCCGACGCAGGCAATACGCCCTTTGCCCAGATTTCGCACCGCCACGATGGGCGGCGCGCCGGCAATACTGCCGGGGGAATCAAGGTCCATGCGGTTTTGAGCGTTTTTGCGATAACTGGCGGCACTTTGTTCGCCACGGACGACCACGGTCCACTCCGGGCTGTATTTGATTAACGGCGTGCCGGGGAAACGGTCGAAGCTGTCGAGCGGCAGCCATAATCCTTTCACCCCGTCGGTCAACGGGTGGGCCGTGAAATTCCGCGTATGAAAAAATTTTGCGGAAAATCCGGTTTTATGTTCATGATCCACTAAATGGGGTTTATCGGCGATTCCTTCGCGTTCGATAGAAACCCCCAAAGGTTCCAGGACCAGATTCCAGTATTTTTCATCATCGTTGCCGGAATAACGAACCGGGCGCGGCTGAATAATCAGGCCGCCGCCTTCCTTCACATATTCGGCAAAAACTGTACCCATTTTTTTAGCCTGCCGGGCTTTTTCCGGTGTTAAATCAAAAATTCCTTCATCTTCAATGCGCAGCAGCACGGTATGGAATTCGCGAAGTTCTTTCAAAAAATTTTCCGGCGCGCGTTGAAATGAATCCTAGCGGGGATTGAAACGGTATTCGCAGAATGAAGTGAAAATCCCCTGTCCCTTGTAGAATTTCATCAATTCATCAGATTGTTCAAACTCCGCCCGGCGTTGTTTGGCGTCAGTCTGGGTGATGCCGAATTTGATCTCCGCCGCGGTTCCGAACCATGCTCCGGTCATGAGTAATAAAAATAGCGCAGTACGTAGTGATTTCATAAAATTCCTTGTGATTTGATATCTTCTCGTTCTGGATACGATGATGGCTTCCACAGGGAAATAGAATCCTTCATCGTGGCGCCTGTTTCCGGGATTGCTTATTTCTTTTTGCGGATGACTTCGACGTTCAAATCACTGATGCGAATGTCGGAACCGGCGGATGCCACCAATGCAATCAACCCCGAAACCACCGCCGGGCGTCCAGCCTGTTGTTCAATGACCAGTGTTTTTTCGATGGGCTGTTCCTCTTGCGTTATCGAAAAAAACGGATAGGTGCCGAATGCAAACACCCTTTTTTCGCCGTAAAAATATCCGCCCAACGCCAGTTGGCCCGAGCCGGAAACCTTGGCGGTAAATTTCAGCGAATCTCCGCTTTCAACCGGAAACATGGTATTGCAGTAATAGTGAACATTTTTCCCCGTGCTGGTAATGCGAATACCATTGTTTCCCTCTTTTCCCTGAATGGCTTCCACTTTGCCGAGCGGGATGAACTCTTGATTTTCATTGAATTTCCATTGCACGATTTTGCCGTTTTCGTCCGTTGCAAAGTTTTTGTTGAAGTTGACTTCATCACCGGCATAAAGTCCCGCCACCACCGCAAGCAGCATCATTCCCATTGCTTTTTTCATCATCATATTCTCCATTTTGTAGCTATTGTTACCAGTCGCGGCCCCAGAATGAGGTTTTCCACGGATTGGCCCAGATCGTATCGTTTTTATGCGGAATTTCACGTTCCCCGCCGGAAACGGTATTGCCCCCCGCCATCAGTGCGTTCAGCCTGTGTTCATGTCGGAATGATGCTTTATCTGCTTCATACGGATTGAGGCGGTAGGCGTCATTTCCGGGGGTGGTACTTGATTCCGCCAGGATCATGGTTTCTGAAGCTTTTTTGATTTGATTGAGTTTAAAGTGTTTATAGGCAGGCGGGTTATTGTCGGTGAGAATGCTATTGATTCCATAGCTTACCGTTTGGGTATTGGCAATGCGGATGTCGCTCTGGCATTGGAATACCGTTTTGCCGATGTATGCTTGATTGGTTCCCCGGCACATCGCCCGGGTCAGGTTTCCCGCATATCCGAGATTGCAGAAGACCGTGTACCATTCGCCGTATCCATTGCTGATCTCCGGCTGCCAGGCAAACGGAAGCCAATCCTGGAAATCGGAAAAATAGTTTTGAAAAAATACCCCCTGTTGTTTCAAATTATTGATGCAGGCGGTGGTTTTGGCTTTCTCCCGCGCTTTGTTCAGCGCGGGCAATAACATTGCCGCCAGAATAGCAATGATAGCGATTACAACGAGGAGTTCGATAAGGCTGAATTCGAATTTCCGGATTATGCGTTGAAAGCGGTTCGCGGATTTCCGATGCTTTGCAAGGCTCATAAATTCTCTCCCAGTTTGATGGTTTTGATTTCGAATGGCCCGAAATGGATGGTTTTGTCCGCCAGATGCTGGATGATTTCGCCGTCGAAAGAGATTTCATGGAGTTCATAATCCGTATGCATCTGTACGGTAGCGGCTTTGCCCAATGTCTCAAATAATCGTACCGTGCCGCCGAAAATGGCGGAAACCGCGACATTGGGCGTATCGAAATGGAACAGGGAAGACGGTGCGGCAATCTTTGCGGAACGTTTTCCGATCTGAGCAAGCGGCGGCAAATTCAGTTTCCGCCCCAATTCGGCGGCTTTGTGCAACTCGCTCGGATGATGCGTGCAACATGCGAATTCATAAGCATGCGTTCCATTGTCATACGCGCCCGGTTCCGGCACCATTGCCCCGTCCGCGCGTTGGGTTCCGCTGCGCAGCAAACTGACATAGATATGGTTTCCGACAATCTGATGTCCCGGCGTTCCGGTGTTGGCGACCGCCAGCCCGCCTTTGGAGTCACCGTAATCGACCCAGTCCAGCGCCGGATAATCCCCTTTGGCGGAGTTATAGTCGTTCAGCCCCAGATATTTCATGGTATGTTCCAGTTCGTACGGGACTTCAAAATACGGTTTGCGAATAATGGAGCCGAACGGGATGGAATAGGTCGCCGCCGCGGTTTCAATATTCAAATCGACCGGAAACCGGATCGAAACTTTGGTGTTGCAGCCGCCGAAGTCCAATTCCACATGCAGTTTGAAATAATCAAGTTCATGATAGAAAATATATGTTTTGGTAAATTTCAAATAGCCGAAACCGGGAATCGTTTCGTCGGGAAAGACTTCGCCATGAATGACCGCTTCGGTAAAAACCTCCCCTTTGACGATTTGCGCCAATTCGGTTTTCTGATATTTTTTCCCGAAGTAGGGGCCGTGAAAACTTTCCGTCCACATCGAACCGGAGTCATCCCGGAGCATGATTTCGCCGAAGATGCCGCTGCCGATGACATTGTTATGTTTCAGGTTGCGGATGACCGGCTCTCCCTGAGAGAAATCCGCTTCATAAAATGGCGTGCGAATGATTCGTTCCGCCGTTTTCACGCCCGGTTTCCCGTTGCCGGCAATCAGTTTCAGCCCGTGAAAACCGCAGGGGGTCACCTCGGCGCAGAAATAGTTTTTATCGCCGGAGCGCTGGACGGTTTTCCCGGCCGGAATTCCCTGATCTGCCGGAATTTCAATGATTTCAACGCCGCGGCGGTTGTCGCAGTTGAAAACCGTCAGCCCGCCGCTGCTCAGCCGAGCGGCGTTTTCCCTCAAACTGTGCTGGCAGCCGTCATCGACCTGGTCGAACAATTCGTTCAATTCCGCGTTCACTGCGTCGGTATGGCAGCCGCAGATGCCGTCATGAAACTGAGTCAGGTTCAATTGATGCCAGAGCGAGCTGAAATCCTGCTTCCCTGCCGCCAGCGCGTCTGAAAATTCCGCGAGGCGCAACAAATTCTCCGAACGGCGGTTGCGCTGTTTTGTGCCGATGCGCGAGGTATAGCAGCCGCTGAAGGTGGGATTGAATTCCGAAGCGAAGACCGGCATCTCCGTTCCGTCAACCGCGACATAAAAATCACGGATATCCCGGAATTTGATTTGCCGTCCGCCGTTGCGGTTGGCACTGTCAATAATCCAGAACAGGTCTTCTTCCATCAGATTGGCTTCCGTCATGTAAAACGCGAGAACATCACCGGTTGATTTCTTGACTTCGGCGACAGATTTGGCCATGGATATGGCACTTGATTGCATGAGGGGTACATTAATCCGGTATTGTTCGCTCAAAATAAAATACTCCGGATTCGCCAGAATTATTTGCGAACCGTCCAATCCCTGCCAGCGCATGGGTTTATTTTTGGCAATTTCTTTATCTAAGCCGGGCATCCGCCCAGGCAGCAGATAACGGAATTTCGCCAATTTCAAAACCTGCGGCACCTGCGCAGACATGCCGAAAGCATCAACCAAACTGGCGATCACCGGTTCCACGCCAAAAACGGTTTGGTAATAATTTCTGCCGTCCAGCAGATTGCGTACCAGGGATTCGCCGTTGATCATATTCAAATCCGGGATACACATTCCTCCCGTTAAAATGAATTGACCCTTTTGAACCCGCTGATGAAACTCCTCCGCCTTCTCGGGAAATTCCTCCAGATAGCGCCTCACCACTTCGCTCTGGTCAAACACAAACCGGTATTCCGGATAGCGTTGGCAATAATCCAGCAGCAAATCAATTTGACGGGCGCGCACGGCCTCGTAGCCGCTCAACGTCCGTTTCCAGAGTAAATCGGAATGATGCATCGCCGATAGATAGATTTCACCTTCCTCCGGGGACGCCGGCTTGATTTTTTCCCTGGCGGGCGCGGATGCCTTGGGGTCCTTGACATAAAAACCGCTGGCTCCGCGGCATTCGATCAAGCCGCTCTCCTGCATTTCCCGCAGTGCGGATTGAATGACTGAGGTGCTGACCGCAAAATAGCCGCACATGTCGCGGACAGTCGCCAGGCGGTCGCCGTGATTGAGCTCGCCTTTCTCGATGTTCTCGGTGAGCACGGCAATAACCTGCTCTTTTTTGGTAGGATTGGTGGTCAGTGACATGCTGAAGGATCCTTAAAATTTTTGTGGTTGCCATTCCATGATTTTTTAAACCTTTGTAAGATTATACAGCGAACCGTCCAATATGTCAATACTAAAAAAGACAAAACAATACAAAAAAATACAAAACCGGACAACCGCCGGTATGTCCGACGGTACCGCGACCAAGTCATTCACGAGGCAATGCATTATTATTTCTGATCGACAAACAGATTTCGGTATTGGAATACGTCCCCGCTGTTCGTTACCGTGAGAATACGCCTGAAAAACATAAACAAACAAATGAAGATCAGAAAAATTGGCATTCGGGATGAATTTTTCAGGAAAATCGATATTGCCCTGTTGCTTTTTTTGAAAAAGGCCGTATAATAGTTATATACATCTAGACGTTTAAGGAATCAGGAGTCGTTTTCATGATCGAATTGCAGAATCGCAAAGGGCTGGCAAAATATTTGCAGGTGCGTGATATCATTCACGCGAAAATCCAGTCGCATGAATATGCGCCCGGCAGTCCGATTCCGTCGGAAAGCGAACTGGTGAACATGTTCGGCGTCGCCCGGATGACCGTCCGGCAGGCGCTGGCCGAACTGGAGCGCGAGGGCATGCTGCGGCGTGAACAGGGCCGCGGTACGTTCGTCGAATCTCCCCGCTGTGATTCCAGCCGCATTGTCGTGCTCATGCCCGGCAGGCAGACCCGAATGATTACGGACAGTTCCCTGTATAAGTTGATGGTCGGAGCGATGGAAGAAGCCCATGAGCTGAATCTGGAATTATCCTGTTTCCCGCTGGCCCTGTACCGCCAGGAGACACAGCAGAACAGCGACTGCAATTATATATTTCCGTGGCCGTCGGATGAAAATACGGATTTTCTGTACGAGCTGGCGGGGCAGGGGAAAAATGTGGTGGTGATCAACCGGATTTTCAGGGACAAACCGAATGTCACCTATTTCAGTACCGACCATTACCTGAGCGGAAAGATGGCCACGGCTAAAATGCTGGCCCGCGGCCACCGCAAAATCGGGCTGGTCACGATGCCGGCGCAGGACGTCAGGTTCAGGGCGGATGGATACCGGGACGCCATGGCGGAAGCCGGGCTGGAGGTGAAGCCGGAATACATTTGTCTTTGGAACCGCGACCTGGACAACTCCCAGTTTACGCCTCTGCTGAACAGCGGAGCGACCGCGATTTTTGTGACTCAGGGGTTTCTCCTGCCGTACCTGATGCGCTGCCTGGACGATCAACGGCTGAATGTGCCGCAGGACTTTGATATTATCGCGTTCAACCGGATTCAGGATGGGGCTTCCTACAAGCCGTATGTGCATGAGGTTATCGAACCTTTTCGGGAAATGGCGAGTTTCGCGGTCCGCAGATGTTTTGAGAATTCCGCCGACAGTGAGATCGGCAGTTGTCTTTTTAAAACGAATATCGTTATGAAAAATAAATAATCAACCGGAGAAAACAATCAAAATGAACAAACAATTTACACTGATAGAGCTTCTGGTCGTTATTGCCATTATTGCGATTCTTGCCGCAATGCTGCTGCCGGCATTGAATCAGGCGCGCGAAAAGGCCAATGCCTCCAAATGCGCGGCGAACCTCAAAGAAATCGGAACAATAGTGCGCTTGTATGTCGATGACAACAACGGTTTTATGCCGCCGTCGAACATCACCCCCGATCCCGTGGAAAATTCCTGGGCGTATGCCATGGTGACCGGCAAATATATTGCAAGTTGGTCCAGCGGCATCCTTTATTGCCCCAAGCTCACCGTCAAATATACGAACGCCAACGGGAGATATTTCTGCTATGGGCTGATCACCGACGTGACCACCAATACGGACCGGCTGTACCGTTCGGTCAAGAATCTGCGCCATGTTTCCAAGTTGATTTTAGCCGGGGACGCGGCACGCATCGGGACGAATAACCCGCGTTACTGGCAGGGGCTTTATAATCAGAATTACACGACTTACAGCGGCTCTCCCTATCTGATTCATTCCGATTCCGCCCCTTATGCTTTTTTGGACGGTCACGTTCAGTTTTTAAGAGCGGGTGATTTTGCCGCTTCCAATTCCGATAATTCGTTCTGGTGGCGCGGCGGGGATGGCGTGACCGCACGGTTCAAAGGCTGTACAACCAGTAAAAATATATTGATGACATGGTAATCAAGGAGATCAGACCACAGATGAAAATCACAAGTACTTTGAGTATGTTATGTTGCGCAATCGCCGGTTTGGCGGCGGAGATTCCGGCGATCGTCTATTCGCTCGATCCGGCGACGCCGGAAAATTTCCGGCTGGCGCGTGAATTGGGTTTCAACACCGCGCACAGTTACAGCCTTGGCCGCCCGGAGCGCCTGGACCACGATCTCGCGTATCTGAAACGGGCACGCGAACAGGGGCTGAACGTAATGTACAACCTGAACGGCAAATACTGGACGGCGGACGACAAAACGCCGGAACAATTTCGCGCCCACGTCCGGCAGCTCAAAGACCAGCCCGCGATTTCGCTCTGGTATCTTTACGATGAACCGGCCATCGGAAAAATCCCGCAACTCCGGAAGCTGTATCGGGTTTTGAAAGACGAGACGCCGGATATCCCGGTGGCGATCGCGATGAACTGGACGGAGGATTTCACCGCCTATTCGGGGGTTTACGACATCATCCTGCCCGATGTTTATCCGGTGACCGACCAGCCGTTTCCGGCCGCGCCGCTTTATGGACTGCTGGATATGTCCCGCGACCTGCTGGCGCTGGGCAAACCGGTATTTCCGGTGGCGCAATTGTTCAATTGGCGGGTGCTCAAGGAACAGGTGCCGGCGCGTGGCGCCGACCCGGACAAGTGCCGCTTCCCGAACGCTGCCGAATTGCGTTACTGGCTTTACGGCAGCGCCGTACAGGGGTGCGACGGGGTTGGTTTCTGGTCGTTCTATCGCTGTCTGGAGAAAAACCGTGCGGAAGGGTTGGCGTGGCTGAAAGACACGTTCGCTCCGGTTTTGCGCGAATATCTGGCATGGCGCGGAAACGGCTTTGTCCGGCGGATGGAGTTGAAGCGTTTTCATGACAGCCGTTTGCTGGGAATGGTTTGCCGGACGGCGGATGCCGAGTACCTGGTCCTGGTAAACGATTGGCCGCTGGCGCAGGATGTCCGCAACCGCTGGCTGGAGGAACAAATCGGCGAAGCGGTGTTGACGCCGTTCGGCACGACCCGGAAACTGCCTGCGGAAGTGTCCGGCGGGCGGTTGAAAATTGACGGGGCGGTCGAGCCGTGGGAAACGCTGGTCTGGAAAGTTGAGCGAAACAATAAATAAGGAGAGGATGATGAAAAAAATCTGGTGTATGATGTTTCTGGCAGGGCTGTTCGGCGTATTGAGCGCGGAGGAGGGCGCTTATCCGATTGGCGTTTACGGGGTTTTCGGCAATGACCGTTATTTTGCGGAACTGAAAGAAGCGGGGGTCAATTTCGTCCATTATTACGGAACCGGCAAAGATACTCCGGCGGCGAAAGAACAGACCGAGTCATTCCTGAACGGGGCTGAAAAACACGGGCTGGATGTCATGTTCTGCCTGCGTGCCGGGACGTGGGCGAAACAGCCGGACGGCATTGCCCGGGCGGTGGAACATTTCCGCCCCTACGCGGCACGGGCGAAAATGCTCCTGCTGGACGACGAGCCCAAAGAACAGGAGTTGAAAAACATTGAAAGCGCCAACCTGGCGCTGAAAGCGGAGTTCCCGCAGCTCAAGACCGCCGTGGTGGAACAATGGGCGAAAGGGTGGTGGCGTTATGGCAAAAGCGCGGACGCGTGCGACATCCTGATGCTGGACGCTTATCCGGTCGGCGACCAGCCGTTTCCGATACGGGACGCGATGCTGAGTTATTCCAAATTCATGTCCGCCGGTTTCAAAATGGACAAGCCGCTGATGCCGGTCATTCAACTTTGCAATTTGAATGTTTTCTCGCAGGTGGTCAAGCAGCGCAAGCTTGACGCGGCCAAATGCCGTTTCCCCAACGCGGCGGAAATGCGTTTCATGACCTGGATGCCGGTGGTTCGCGGCGCGGCCGGGGTGTTTTATTACTCGCTGGCCCGCGCGGTACAGGGCGATCCGAAGGGGGAATGGCTGCGCGGCGTATTTTTCCCGATGGTCAAAGAACTGCGCGAATTCAGCGAACTCGCGGCTCCGCTGGCGCAAGCTACGGAACAGCAGGTCGGCGCGGACGAAAGCTTTTATGCGGCGTACTGGAAACGCGGGGAACGCGAATTCACCGTCGTGTGCAACAATCGCCCGGAACCGCAGATATGCGAATTGAGCCTGCCGTGCAAGGATTTCAAGCCGCGCGGCGGGACGCGGGCAGACGTGAAAATCGAAAACGGCACGGTAACGCTGCAACCGTGGGAAACCGTCATTCTGGAACGATAATCCGAAACTGTTTTAAATAAAAACGCGGCCCGGCAGATTGAATGCCGGGCCGCGCGTTTTTCAGCTTCCGTTTTTATTTCAACAGAGCATCTTTGTGTTCACAAAGATTTTCCAGCAGTTTGACCGGAGGCGCTGCGATATTGTCGCCCAGTACGAACACCGTCCCCTTGCCGTACGGACGGGCGAGCAGGAACGGGATGCGGACGCCGGGCGTTTTGCCGTCAAGGTCCATCGTGGCGATGATTTTCCAGGAATCGGGACTGGCCGGTTCCACGCCGTAGGCCGGAGTGATCCGCCTCCGCCAGGTCAGGTTGTGCGGCTTGGCATACCAGTTGCCGGGGGCGAGGTCACGGGCGCGCCGCTCGGTCAGCGGCAGGTCCTTGATGCCTTTGACTTGAATCTTGAACGTGTCGTTGGCGAAATACTGTTCCAGCGGCATCTGCCAGTAGGAGACGAATACCGCGGTCGCGCCGTTTTTGACCTGTTCACGGATTTTTTCCCAGCATTCCGCAGGGACTTTGTTCGTGCCGTTGGGGTGTTTGAACCAATAGACGGAGGGGGTTTCCTTTAATAATTCCGGTCCGGTGGCGGCGATATCCATCCGCCAGCCCTGCTGGCTGAATTCACTCTGGATGCGGGCATTGTTCTTTTCTTCGCGGTCGGGCGCGCCGTTCCACCAGATGACGGAGCGGGGCGCACTGGTGGAGGCGCTGAAGCGCAGCGCCGCCAGGATGCCTTCGGCGGTCGGGAATTCCACGCCGCCCGCGGCAACGCGGATATTCCAGATTTCATTGGCCTGCGGGGTTCTGCCGAGGGAGGCGAATGGAATGTCGATGTGGCCGTTTGCAAACGACCAGGCCGGGGCCCAGCGGTCGTCGCGGATGCCGACTTCGGATATTTTCCAGCTCTTTTTCTGACCGGCCGCGTCGATTTCAAAATACCAGGTTTCGCCGCCGACTCCGCTGTTCAGGACGATCCGGCAGGGCGGTTTGGCGTCGCCGAACCGGAGCGCGTCCGCGCTCCAGGCCATGCGTACTCCGGTACCCGGCACCGGCGCCGACACCGAAGCGAACGCCGCGGGATCGGACAGTCTGGGGAGGATGATTTCATCGTCGAACTTCAACAGCGCCAGCCATTGATTGAACAATTCCTTTTCGCGTTCGACATTCGGGTTTGTGGCATTGCCGAGCGACTGAGCGGCCCGGGCGAAGCATTCGCCGGCTTTGCGCTGGAGCTCGGGCGTCATCAGTTCCTTGGCGGTTTCGACCGGGGAGCCGAGGATGGTCCGGTGCTGTTTCAGCGCGCCCCAGTGCTGGTCGAGCGTCATGAAATAGTCGAACATCGGTTCGGCGGCGGCTCCGTATGCGATTTTGCACCAGTCTTTCAAGAGTTCGCGCATGTCCGCCTGCGGTTCCCACAGCAACCGGGCGTAAAGGTAGAGCGGGAGGCGGTTTTTGACCGCGAGCGCCTGAATGTCGGGACCGCCTTTCGGCGCCAGCGGAACTTCGGTGATCATGGCGGTGTGGTTCAGGCGGACGCCTGTTTTGATCGCGTCGTCGATCATGCTGAAGAAGGGCAGGGACAGGGACTGCCCGATGGAGAAGACGTCGAATTCATAACCGTAATTCCCCATCGTGACGCCGGTTTTCTCCCACTTCTTGAGTTCGTCCATCATGTTGCGGTTCCGTTCGCAGTTGTCGGCGAAGGTATGGAGGTTGCAGCGGGCATAGGTGGCGTATTCGACGAACTCGCTGTTGCGGACCGGATTCGCCGGGACGTCGATGTAACCCTGGTAGGCGATGGTGGCGAATTTCAAGTTCGGGAAACGTTCTTTCAGCCGGTCGGTCAGGCGGTTGTAAAAGTCGAACCACGCGGTCGAGGTCCCTTTGGCGGCGCATTTCGCGCACTGGCAGTAGTCCAGGTCGTCGGGCGGGAAGGCGCTCAGGATTTCCAGTTCCGGCTGCTTTTCGACCGTATCGCAGAATTGTTTGAAAATGATGTCGTCCACTTCAGGTTTGCTGTAACAGGGCTGGGATTTGTAATGTTTGCCCTTGATTTCGGCAAAATACTCGGGGTGGGTGCTGAACAGTTCCGCGGGCAGCGTCACGTTGTGGCTGGAAATCATGAAATGGAAGCCCAGCTTGTTGTACTGCGAGTGCCCGTGGCGGAAAATATTGATGAAGTTGCGCGCCATCCAGACGCGGAAGTTCTGCACGTCGCGCCAGTCGCAGCAGAGGTGGAACCCGCGGTATTTGATTTCGGGTTTGTACTGATAATCCAGAGCCGGGAGCTGCCATGCCGATTTTTCCGGCATGAATTCGCCGGAATTTCCGGGCCACAGCCAGCGCACGCCGAGTTCCCGCTGCAGGAACGAATAAACCGCGTGCAGGGCGGCGGAGGGACTGCCGCCGGTCAGGTACAGGGTGTCGGCGTCGGTTTTCAGTGAAACCGTGGCGGGATCACTCAGGGCGGTGTCCGTATCGATCACGATTTCCGGTTTGCCCGGCAGGGTGGTGATCGGGAATTCCGCGCCGGAAATCTTTTTCAGCGCGGACTGGAGTTCCTCCGCGGCATAGCGGACCGCCGGAGCGGGGTTTTCCGGCGTGCGGATTTTCCATCCGGTTTTGCCGTTTTCAAAGAATACCGGGGCGGCGGAAACGGCGCAAGCCAATCCCGTCAACAGCAGAAACGAAATTATTTTCTTCATATCTTTATTTCCCTTGGTTATTCATACATGGTCATAGAGTTTTGCATGGCGATGTCGTCGGTGGTGTAACCGCCCGGCCGTTTGATCTTCCAGTCCACATGCCCGTCGACAAAACCGATATTGGCGCCGTTGGCATGGGCGAATTCGACCGAACAGTATGCGTAGTTCGGGTCGGTGCGGGATTTCGAGTCGATACCGCCGTAGTTTTGCTTGCCGTCCATCGTCAGGAACGTCATGGACGGTTTCTTGACTTGAATACATTTGATGCCGTAGAAACTGATGATGGTACCGTTGGCCTGTAGCCCGCCCATCATCTTGGTATTGACGCCATAGGCATAGGAGTATGTCCGCTGCGGTTTGCCCTGGCATGCCGCCAGTTTTTTGAACTGCCCCGCCCCGATATACTGCGGGGACAGCAGGTCGTACCACCATTTGGTTCCGCTGGTATAGTCAAACATGAACGGCAGAAATTCATTGTTGTCGGTACGGTAAAGTTGCAGCATCTGCCCGATCTGGTTCGACGCTCCGGCGCAGTTGATTTTGTGCGCCGCCTCGCGGGCCCTGTTCAACGCCGGCAGCAGCATCGCCGCCAGAATCGCGATGATCGTAATACTGTCAAGCTCAAAAAGTTCGGGAAATTTTGCTTAATTTTGCTTATGATGTAATTCGCCTGTTTTTTGTCCATATAGGGGTGCGATGAGAAAAGTTGTTTGAAATAATTGTCAGACGTGTATATATTACGTACT
>ENA-UOOH01000426-UOOH01000426.1-fermentation-metagenome-genome-assembly--contig:-NODE-426-length-48221-cov-18.894947_pt1 | contig 48221 bp, 41 predicted proteins | sample MGYA00245778_ERZ724025 | MGnify/ENA primary metagenome ERZ724025 (study PRJEB28704, sample SAMN03018313) | fermentation metagenome | biome: anthropogenic terrestrial biome; feature: soil; material...
GGGCTTTGTTCAACGCGGGCAGCAGCATCGCCGCCAGGATGGCGATGATCGCGATAACGACCAGGAGTTCAATGAGCGTGAAAATGTTTCTTTTCATGAATTTAGTGTCCTTACGTTGTAATAGTTAAAATGTTTTTCTCCGAATTGTTCGATTTTCATCATTACTTCCACGGCTTTGCCGAGTTCCCGGACCTCGTCCGCGATTTTCTCCTTCGGCATGGTGTAGATTCTGGCGCAGCCGTTGCCGATCATGCTGTAGATAATGGGCGAAAATATGTTGTAGGATGCCGAAATTTTGGGGATTTCCTCCATCAGCGCCGAATCGTAACCGGAGGCGGGGTCAAGCGTTTTGGCCGCCGAGGATTTGCGGAAGGGAATCGCGTAATTCCGGGAGGCGATATGGTTCTGGATGGATTCGGATAAAATATTTTTCAGCAGCCCTTTGACGATTCCCGAATCGGTACAGCTCTTGCGGATGCACAGGAGGTCCGCCCCCTGGAGGTTGATGTCGCGCCCGCCCGGGAATGACGGCAGTTTGACCGCGGCGATGTTACAGCTCTTGTGATAATTATTCAGATAGTAAATCAACTGCCGCCCGCTGCACATCATGGCGGCGTCGGCATTGCAGAACTGCTCCAGAAAGGCGGGATTCTGTTGAAATCCGGTGATTTCCAGCAGTTCGCGCAATTCGACGTAGCGCTCGAATTGCCGGATTCCCTCGTCGGAACTGAACCGGGGCCGATATTTGTCATCCGGGTCAAAAAAGTTGCAGCCGGCCCTGAGGAAAAACGTGTTGAAACTGTGAATCCCGCTCTCCCAGTTGAAAATCAGGTGTGGCGGCATATGTTTTTTCAGGCGGCGGATCGTGTCGAGAAATTCTTCCCAGGTCCAGTCGCTTTTCGGCGCCGGGCAGTTGAAGCGCTTGAACAGGTCCGTATTGTAAAAAATGACGCGCGGAGAAAATACGATCGGAATCCCGCACAGGCGGCCGTTGACATAAAATTCTTTCAACGCATGAATATAGAATTCCTCGCCGTCGCCGAAACACTCCCGGAACGCCGTCGACAGATCCAGGTATTCATCATGATGGCTGAGCAGGTAATGGCTGACCCGGATCTCCGCGGCCCCGTGCTGGAACTGCGAACACCGCCTCAAACCCAGTTTTTTCCCGGCTTTGTCGGCGACTTCGTTCAGGACGCCGATGCGCTCGGCGCTGTAAATGGCGAGGTTGTAAGGCAGGATCCGATGGTGCCATTCCTCATCCACATAGGTTCCGTTGCGGGGAACGGTCCTCAGCACTCCGCATTGGACCAGACTTTCCACCACCGCCTGAACGTGGGTAAACGAACAATTCAGGTCCTGGGCGATTTTTCTGGCGCCGGGCAATTTCTCGCCCCGCCGGAGCGTTCCGCTTTCCAGCAAGTCCAGTATATAGTTGCGGATTTGTACATTCCGACCTTTCATGGCAGCGCGAATCCTTATCTTAATTCTGACAGTGTCACAAGTATAAATATACAGCGAAATCTGACGCTGTCAAGACCCTGTGCCGATAAAGTTGAAACAAAAGTTGCAAAGAATTTCGCGGCCTCCGGCATCTCCGCCGGAGTTTCCGGGGGCCGCGCGGAATTACTTCTTCGCCAGTTCCGGAGTATCCGTCAGTTCCGCCGTTTGCGCCTTAAGCTGGTGGAGTTCCAGGATATCTAGGCGGTTCTTTCCCTTTTTCAACAGGGGGGCGGGAATGTACAGGGTACCCTGCGGGCCGACTTCCCAGTAACGGCCGAGATTGAATCCGTTGAGCCAGCAGACGCCTTTCACGCCGGGCACCCGCAGGAACGTATCGGCAAGTTCGTCCGCGGTGAATTCGCCCTGATAAAACGCGGGGGCTTCCGACGCGGGCGCCGCCGCTTCGGCGTATTCCAGACCGTCGAGGTTTTCCAGCGGAAGCGGATAGATCTCCCAGCCGAACTGGAACTGGTTGTCCAGCCGGACGCCGCAGGAAATCCCTTTCAGGCTGTCTTCCAGGAACGGCCCGTAATTGGTACGTCCCATATTTTCCACCAGGATTTCGAGGCACAGGCCCTGCGCGGGGATTTCGATCGCGAGTTCGTGTTTTTCGTCGTTGCAATACAGGACCGCCACCGGCTTGCCGTCAAGGAAGACCTGCGCGCGGTCGCGCGGCTCCTGAATGGTCAGGATCGCCTTTTCCACCGGCCCCTGCAGGCGTGTTCGATAGAGGATGAAGCCGAAATTCTGGCCGAAATGCTCCATGCAGAGCGGAGCCGCCGAAATTTCTTTCCGGGAAATGCGGTCGAGGTTCTCCATCAACGCCGCGCGTCCGGTCAATTTGACTTCGCCATAGGCGCGTTTGCGCACCGGAGGGGGAACGGCGCCGGTTTCGGCGCCGAACTCGGCGAGGATGGAACGGAACTTCAGGTATTTTTCGGTGATGTCGCCGTTTTCATTGATGGGCGCATCGTCGTCATAGCTGGTGACGGTCGGCTGATAGTTTTTGGCGGCGGGGCGGTTGGCGCCGTTGAAAAAGCCGAAGTTCGTGCCGCCGTGCGCCATATAAAAGTTGACATGGCCGCCGAGTTCCAGCATTTGGCGCAGAGCCTTTGCCGCGTCGTCCGCCGGGCGCGTGTGGTGTTCCTCGGTCCAGTGGTCGAACCAGCCGTTCCAGAATTCACAGCACATCAGGGGTGTGCCCGGATACAATTCGTGAACCTTGGCGAAGGCGGTATCCGTGTGGCTGCCGAAGTTGGCGGTGGCCCATACGCCGGGGAGCGACCCGCCGTTGAGCATGAGGTTGGAGGGGCCGTCCGAAGTCAACTGGAGCGTTTCGGGCAGGAATTCCCGGAGCATGTCGGAGAGGATGCGGAGGTACTCATGGTCGTTGCCGTAGCTGCCGTATTCGTTTTCCACCTGTACCGCGACGACGGGGCCGCCTTTTTCGGCGGTGTACCTGGCGACGCGCGGCAGAAGTTCGGCGAAGAACCGCCGGACAGCGTCCAGATACGGCTGGTTCACGCACCGCAATTTGACGCCCGGGATGGCCGCCAGCCACGCCGGGAATCCGCCGAAATCCCATTCCGAACAGATGTACGGGCCGGGACGAACGATCACCTTGAACCCAAACCCGCCCGCGATCTCAATGAAACGTTCGATATCGGCGATGCCGGAGAAATCGAACTCGCCGGGACGGGGTTCATGCAAATTCCAGGCGACGTAGGTTTCGAGGGTGTTCAGCCCCATGGCCTTCATTTTCTCCATGCGGTCGCGCCAAAGCTCCGGGTGAACCCGGAAATAGTGCATCGCGCCTGAAAAAATCCGGAACGGCCGACCGTCGGAAAAAATCCGGTCCCCCTGTATTTCAAACGTGCTCATACAATTCTCCTGATAAGATGTGTTTGTTTTGAAAATAAATGTCACTTACTATAAGGCCGATTCGTAGAATGTCAATCGGCACGACGAGGCATCAAAACAAATTATGGCGACTTGTAATTTTCGGCAAATGCAAACCGGTATGATCGTTGCGGAACCGGAGCGGAAAATCGGTTTTGCCTCTTCTCCGGTTTGTGCCATAACTCTCCCTCGCTCAAACAGCAAAAATAGATCATGATTTTTAGACAGATTCCCAAAAGCGCCATTGCCTACTGATACCCCGATAAATTTGTCTGAGTAATGGATTGAAAAATCTTTTTTTCAACCAATACAATGATGTTTAGACGGAGTTTTCGAGGCTGTCAAGTTGTAAACGGAATAATAGGGAGCGAAGCGACCGGTTATGCCGGATTGCGACTTTACAGAATCAAAAAACTCCGTTATTGCCGTAGATTGACAACCATATCACCACTTTCTCAAAGCCCTTATTTTCGATGTTGTTCAAAATATTCGTCCATTTTTGAGGCGGTTTATGGTTTAAACCGGAGAAGATGCATCGGTTTTACTTCGCCCGGAATTTGATGTGCAGTTTCCGACCGTTTTTTCTGATTTCGCCGGAACTGCCGGCGGCACGGCGCAGTTCCGGGTAAAGGGCTTTCTGGTCACGCAGATCGATTATCGCGCAATTGCGCAAGAATAAGCTCAAAACTCTTGCGATGGACATGTTTGGCGCCTATTTCGATGGTTTGAAAAATCTTTTTTCAATCAATACCAGTGCATTCTGACGGAGTTTTCGAGGCCGTTGATGATTTAAAACGGAGAAGAACCGAATTTTTCTCTAAAATCATATTGTAATTTCGAAAAATTGTAGTAAATTATGTCTTCACTGATTAAATGGTGGTTGTAGCTCAGTTGGTTAGAGCGCCTGGTTGTGGCCCAGGAGGTCGGGGGTTCAAGTCCCCTCATCCACCCCATTCCCCCCCCCATTAGACGAACCAAGCCCATAATTGAAGTAGAACATATACTCCTTATTCGTTAATCCCACTATCTTTTCGATATTCACGATTAATGCCTGACGAATAAGATCAGGATTATCTGCGTTGGTAAAATTGATTGCATTTTTGATACGCTTCATCTCCCGAATCACATCGGCCGTGCCGTCATAGACGCAAAAGTCTGTATTTGATTGTGATTTCAAGTAATCCAGCCGCGCGTTGAGATTATCAATTTCAGCGGTGGTTTCACTAAGCCTTGAATTAAAAACGGCGATGTTTCCCTTGTCGAGTGAAGATGATAGTATTAAATCCATAATCTTTTTTTTAGACATCTCGGCAGACGAAAGTGCTGCTTTTGCCTCTTCTCCGGTTTGTGCCATAACTCTCCCTCGCTCAAACAGCAAAAATAGATCATGATTTTTAGACAGATTCCCAAAAGCGCCATTGCCTACTGATACCCCGATAAATTTGTCTGAGTAATGGATTGAAAAATCTTTTTTTCAACCAATACAATGATGTTTAGACGGAGTTTTCGAGGCTGTCAAGTTGTAAACGGAATAATAGGGAGCGAAGCGACCGGTTATGCCGGATTGCGACTTTACAGAATCAAAAAACTCCGTTATTGCCGTAGATTGACAACCATATCACCACTTTCTCAAAGCCCTTATTTTCGATGTTGTTCAAAATATTCGTCCATTTTTGAGGCGGTTTATGGTTTAAACCGGAGAAGAGGCCAAGTAATCCACCGTCAATCACTTGCATGATTTCATATTTTGATCCGGACAAATATAAATTGACTTCCGCCGATTTAATGTTTGGATATTGAGCCGTATTTACGCTACTATCTGCTTCCGCCCACATGTTGGGGCGCTTGCATCATCAACGATCTTCGCACAAGCACCGAAAACAGGTCCTTTTGATTTTTATTCAAGAATTTTTACTGATTTTGAGGATGTTTATGGTTGAAATCGGCGAAGATTCCGGAATTTTTTGATATTTTTACGCTTCCTGGTTTGACAAACCCGGCAAAAAGAGTTATATTTAAGCTCATCAAATGACCTTAGGGCGTATAGCTCAGTTGGCTAGAGCGCAACGTTGACATCGTTGAGGTCACTGGTTCGAGCCCAGTTACGCCCACCATTTTACCCTCAATATCCCCGAAAAGGTGGCAGATTGGCACCTTTTTAACTTTCAAACGCCGATATCTTGTCGTATATTAGATGGTGTCGTCAATAATTTAAAACCTGAGGTTTCCCCCTTTTATTTTATATTGATTTGGTTATTCAGCATTCAGGTTAAAACGCGGCAAGCCGGCTCAAAAAGTCGTCAACCATGACCGCCTGTTCCCGAAAAACGGTATTGAGCAGCGCGACTGCGTCCGCCCTGTACCCGGCATGCAAAAGCCGGCGCGCCGATTCGCGGGCTGTCAGAAAATCGTCCAGCAATCGCTGTTCCAGTCGCTCAATATCCAGGAGCTGTTCATGTTCTTGTGCCAGCCGTTCACGAAGAGCGAAGCTTCGTGCGCCCCAGCTTCCGGAGATCAGTTTCTCCGGCAGTGTGTTGGCAGCCATCGGTATCGGCAGGAAAACTGTATGCCTCGGCGGCCCAAGTGCCACAAATACGACACTGAGTACCTCCGGATAGTCGCAGTCGGCAAGCAGGGTCATGCCATAAAGTGTCGTCGGACCGCAGACTTGCCGCAGCCCCTTTTGTTCATCTTCGGTATTGCGTTGTCGGGCAATTGCCCACATATCGCGAGCTGTGATTTTGCCGTTGACGCCAAGGGCTGTGAACAAGCCTTCGCAAGCCTCATAGCGCCGGTTGTCGCCATTCAGCAATGCCGAACGCGTACGTCCGCCACTGCTACGCATGCCGGGCAGTAGAAAGTTGTTCGCGCGTACTTCAAACCCAGAAGTCAGCCGAGCTTCGGCCAATCGCCGCGGTGTGGCTTCGACAATCGCACCGCCGTTACGGTCGGCAATCGAATAGATGTCATTGTCGCGCATGATGCCTTGCGTGTAAAATTTTCGCAGCATCGCCACCGCTTCGTCAACTGTGGCGCATTGTTCGGCGACGAATCGGGTCAACATGGCCGAACCGACCGTTACCGGAACGGAGGACTGATCGAGGGTATTTTCGCCGTCATTCTGGGCGATCATTAAACCTTTTTCATTTATCGCACAGCCAGAGCCAGTATTCCAGAGATCGCCGGCGGAAAACGTCCGGTAGCGTCCGGGCGCAGTGCGACAAAGCCTGACGGTCAGATGAAATTGGCCGGTGTAATCACGGTTTTTATGTAGCATGGCGCTGCCGTATGCCGAAACATCGGGCATGACCATCCAAGTCGTACAGCCAGGTTTGCGGTAAAAGGTGTTGTTGAAAAAAGTGAAGTCGCCGGTTGCCCATCCTAGATTTTCTTCAATTTGCGCATCTTCGCTGGCCAACTCCGGTACCGTACCGCACAGCAGGCGGTGATAAACTCCGGCCTCGACAGCCCGTTGCTTCGCCGGAGCAAATTTCTCCATTTGCATCCGGTAAGATTTTACCAGCGCGGGTTCCCAGTTTAGCCTGATCGTCCGGACAAACCATTCACCCGCAGCCTCGCAAAACGGATCAAATTCCGAAATGAACTTCAGCTCACCACCCGTTGCCATTGAAACGCACCCCATACTGAAAATCAGCGTCTTGTATAATATTTTAAGTTTCATGATTTCACTTGTCTTTCGGCTGTTCGAATACCCAGTCGACGAAGTCATAATAATGCTGCCAGTCGTAGGCGGTGATCGAATGCTTGCCCTCTTTTACATGATAGCGCACCATATCGGTGCCGACCGGCGTATTGACTGGCGGCATTTCATCCGTATCGATTCCTTTTCCGCCATAAAATTTCCAGATTTTCGATGCATGCCGGGTCGCAAGAAACTCTCCGCGTGGGTCGGCGACAACATCCGACGAAGAGCTGGCCACATAGAGTGCACGTGGCGCAATCAGAGCCAGAAGCATGTGCTGATCGACCGGCAGTGTGTCTTCCAAACCAGCGAAATACATCATCCGATCACAAAACCAGTAGCTTCTGATGTGCCAAAGCATGGAAAGCGTTTCGCCGAAATTGCGGCGCGAGAACTTGGCTCCTCCGCAACCAGAGTTGTTGGAAATCACGAGTTTAAAGCGTTCATCGTTGGCTCCAACCCAGAGCGCGGCCTTGCCGAGGCGGCTGTGGCCCGAAACAACAAAATTATGGAAGTTTTCGCGTTCCAGTGCATCGGCCATCCGGCTCAACCCCCATGCCCAGCCGCTAATCGCGCCATAATTGCGACTGCGTTTTTTCAGCTCGCCAAGCGGAATTTCATAGTCGGGGCGTAGTTCCCGGTCAGAATAGAACAGTGTAAAAATGCTTTGCCGTGCCCCGTCGGGGTGGTCGGGATAAATTTCGCCGTAACAGGCGGTGGCAATCGCGTAACCGCGTTTAATGGCCGCGACATAATTGGCGGCTTGAATGCCGCGACCGCGCCACGTTTTCGGCACCGGACCGGTGCAGTACCAACGACGGGGTAGTGAACTGACCGGAGCCCGGGTCATCCGGATATCTTTCTCTGGGCCATAAGCCTGATTCCCGGAAAAGTTCAGATTCACCAGCACCGGTGGCGGAGTCGAGGCATTTTTAGGAACGTATAGTAGCATATCGAAATTGAATGATCCGCCATTGTTCATCAGACAATAAATCCGATATTCGCGGCGAACAGCGAGCCCATCAAGCGCATCGTTTTTTTCCGCCAGCAGCTTCACTTCTAGCCGGTCAGGCGGCGGCGGTATCGCACCATACATGTAGTCTTTGAATTGTTGCAAAATCTCCGGCCGGGCTTTTTCCCATGCCTCGCGGCTTTGCGGCAGTTCCGGCAGGGTATATCGGTTGACTTTGCTTTCGTCGTCGTTCATCCGCCGGAACAGCTCGTCACTCCACGGGTTGGTTCCCTGTTCCCAGGCCAGGATAAGTTCCTCGTGCTCCGGCATTCGCGGCGCGTCCTCGTCGGAACCGGCGCAGCCGGAATTTAATAACGTTGCCAAAAGCAGCCCCATCCCTAAAAATCTCCAAATGATTTTCATCTTTTGCTTTTTCAATTACGGTTTTCTTTCAAAAACGATCGTTGACGGATGAACCCCAAATGCGCAGGCCGACATCAATGTCAGCGTATGCCTTCCACCCGTAATTTGCACATCATCCAGAACCGCCTCCGGCACATCCGGGGCCGCGCTGAATTCTCCGGCCAGCCTGTTATCCACAAAAAAGTACGCCCGCAAAGGCCAGTTTCTGCGGTATTCGCGACGCTTCAGCACAATTCGGTAATCACCGGCTTCCTTGGCGTCCACCGTGTAGCGTACCCACTCTCCGCTCTCGCGCAAGGTAAGATATTTACGGCTGAAAAGTTCCTCGATATTACCATATGGTACCGCCTTGCCAGGACGAACCTTGTGCCAAGCCAAGCCCTGCCCCCCTTGGTCGTATTGGCCACCGGCCAACATCCCGGGAATCGTTGGTATCGGTTCCGATGACACACTGGTTCCACTGCCGCAGATTACCGGCCAGGGTTCTGTCATAACAACTTTGCCGGCGGCATCCTGAACTGCGGCGACAAAAAGATGTGGATAGGTCGTTAGCTTCGGCACGCCGCCGGAACGTCCCGGAACATCCCAGCGAGTGGCAGCGTAATGCGGTTGGTCGATTGCCCATTCAAAATGGTACGGCGGAGCCGTTTTAAAATCCAGAAGATAACCGCTGTCAAACAGATAAACGCCGGTAATCGGGGCTTTGCTCTCCGAGGATGGTTCGGCTTTGACCGAAAGCGTAAATTTCTCGCCAGGTTTGACGAAATTTGCCGCCGGGACATTTTCCCAAGCCGCCTTTGGTTCGGCGGTGCGCGGATATTCGTAATAGCGGATATAATCCACTAAAAAGTCTTCGGTAAATGCCTCTTGGCTCTTCGATAGGCCAGCCTGTCCGCTCAAACAGATATAGAGCGGAGCCATACCCAGAGCATTATGAATCGCATCGAACGTCACCGACTGCCAGGGGGCAAAGCGCGAACTCGACTTTACGAGTTTGCCATTGAGATAGACCGAAACTTCAAACGGAGTCCACTTGCAGCCGATAGTGTAAAAATCGTCTAGCAAGCCCGGAAGCGGAAATACATACCCGAAGCTTTTCAGGCTTTCCGCTACCACCGTGTGCAGATTGGAAGCGAGGATATTCTCGCCGTTCCGGGTTGTGTAGTCTTCCATGATATCAATTTCATATCCGCCGCCGTTGACCATGCTGCGCCCTTCGTCATAAAGCCAGAAGCCAGCCCACCAACCTGGGTGCCGGGTCATCCGTAGGCGTGCTTCAAAATATCCATATCCGAAACGCTTGCGGGAAAACATGCGACCGACCCGGGGACGTTTTTTATCGTTGGTCATTTCGGCGCGAATATGCGCAATACCGTTCCGCACTAGAATCAGATCGCGATTCTGCTCTTTTTCCTGCCATGGTTCATCCATCCATTCGTTTTGCCAATCGACCTCCCGGTCGAATTCATCACTCCACTTCAACGGCCATCCCGCTCGAACCGGGTCAAACTCCGGCGCGAGTTCGATTTTAAAAGGCACGGCATTATCGGCAAGCTCCCGGCTACCCAATCCGACCAGATAATTATCCACGGTAATTTCCCCGGCGACTTTCAGTTCCGTATTGAACTTATCTTCCTGCCAATTCCATTTGCCGGACATGGTGCGCAACTGGCTATCGGCAAGGCTGGTCACGTTGAATTGAAAATCATTTCTGCCGGCTCCCCACAGTAAATCGGCCGGCAGCGCCTTGATCAGCATGGTCAGCCGTTTGAGTGTCTGACCATCGGAGGTAATTGCGGCTTCCAGTTGATCGTTTTTCCGGGACACCATCAAGCAATGTTGTTTGCCGAGCCGCCAACTAAAACTGCCGCCATCGGAAAGTTTCTGCAGTCGGATACCGAGCAGAAATAACTTTCCGCCGGATATCGGTGGCAGTTGATATTGCGGCCCAGCGAACCCCACCACGGCCCCATCGCCATATACCGCTTGGCCAGTCAAAGTCAGCAAACCGGGGGTCGGATGGTCCCGGATCAGTTCCGGTTTTCCGATACGTTCCGCAGGTTGTTCATAGTCATCCTGTTCCAGGACATCGGTGACTTTGATTGTACTGGACATATTGCGTAGCTCATTGGGACCGCCGAGCGTCAACACCGGATTGGCGCTGTTTCCGGACAGCAGCTTCACCGCCAAGATATTGACGCCTTTATTCAGTTTGACCGTAGCAATAAAATTGCTGAAATGCGGCGGATCGGTCCGGTTTCCGGTCAGCAGTGTATCAATGACCTTCACGCCGTTCACATAATATGCCATAAAAAAGTCGGCGCCGGCGGCAACTGTATAATCACCTGCGAAAGGCGACTCCAGACGGGCATAAGCCCATCCGCAGTTTTTTAATTTGCGTTCGCCGCCGAAAACCTCTCTGAAACTGAGCGTATTGCCGCTCATGACCATCCGGACCGGTTTGGCGCCGCCGATTTCCTCCGGAATCTCATCAAGCGGCGGCTTCAGTGAGGCGTCCACTTTACCATACAGAAACCACTCCCGCGGGAATACCAATGTTCCGGCAATATCACTGCGGTTATAGGATACCCGGATATCACTGATCTCCAGCTCTTTCCCTCGGGCGATTGAAAAGGCCGCCAACACATACACGGTAGGAATCTTTTTGGCGTTGCCGACCTTGAGCGTCACCGAACAATCCTGCCAATTTTCCGTCAGCGGCATTTTGCCGATTCGGTCACTCACGACAATGAATTTTTTCTGCGCATCCATATAGTTGAGTTGCCAGTCGCAACTTCCCCTGCCGCGCACCCGGGCAGTAATGATAATTTCATCGCCGGCTTGAGCCGGAATCAGCTTTTCGCAGCGCCAGCCAGCACCGTATTTGGCGGTGACTTCAGAAATATGCAGCACCTTTTTCCCGTCGGATTCCTTAAACTCCGCCTTGGCATATGGTTTGAATCCATCCCAGGTATTCCGGGACCACCATTGCACTCGGGAACTGGAGTCCAATTTCTGAAAATCACCGTTGACTTCAATGGATTCCGCCACCATTGCTCCGCTCATCAGGGCTGCACCCAACATCGTAAAAAGCATTTTGATCATTGTTTATAAACTCCTTCTAAAGTTTTCCTGTTTTTCAGTTTGATTTTTTGAACGGCCTTCACGAATCGAGAGCTGTTTACGAACTTTGCCGTCTGTTTTGAATTCTTGCCGTTCAAACTTTTTTTGAATTTAAAAATGCGATTGATTCCGATTATTTCCGAAAATCTTCCGATCAATCCGGCAGTTTATCCCCTTCAATTGAAGCATAAATGCCCTTGACCAGTACCCATGCCCCCAAGTCGGATGCCTTTCCCCCCTTCAGCATGATCAGTGGCCGGGCAGCGGCATGCCCATCGATAAAACTGACGTTGAATGTCGTACCATGGCGGTTTCCGGTCATATATTCGCAACCGCCGATTGAGCGGGAACCGGGATTGTAAGGATAAGTGATGTACGGCGTACTCTGGTCGGAGTCCATAATTGACATGCAGCGGCTCGGATTAATCAGTTGGGAAAGATTTCTGGCCGGATAATACCAGCCGGAAAGATCGCTTCTGAACAAACCATGAAGATTGCTGTTGGCAAAATAAGTCGAATAAGCCCGGACAGTCGGTTGCGAAGGACAGTAAATTGGAAAATTTTTAGGATTCCCTGATCCAAAACGAATCAAAACACCGTAATCCAACGGCGCATAGCGATCAACCACTCCCAGCATTTCATACCATTCGCGATATCCCGCGCTCCCGTTGTAAGTAATTTGCGGCAACCGCGCGGGCAACACCCAATCCTGCGCATCTCCCGAATACATCGCAACTGCAGTGCCAATCTGCTTGAGATTGCTAAGACATCCGGAGTTTTTGGCACGTTTACGTGCGGTATTCAATGCAGGCAAAAGCACCCCTATTAAAATCAAAATAATAGTAATTACAACCAAAAGTTCTATCAATGTAAAATTTATTCGCTGGAAGTTCTCAGTCTCGCCTCTGATTTTCATTTCCGTTTTCCTTATTTTATGGTTTGAAACGCTCAACTCTCTTCGCATGGCGGAATAAATAAATATGGCACGTCCACCCGTCGTGGCCCGTGCGCACCGGACGCCAGCAGTCGCACTGCCTCGGCATTGGCCCTGGCATCGTTAACGTCGAATCCCGGCACCCCAGGCGGTAACTTACTACTACTTAGCCGCCTACCGCAACAGGTAATCGGCAGAGCCTGGTGTTTTTCGCACAACCGCCGTAATTCGTTTGCCGCCCATGCCCGCCCGACCTCAGTGGCCAACACCCCGTCATATTTATACCCCAAACGTGCAAAGGCCCTCAAAATCGGTAGAGATTCCGCGACCCGCCAACTGATATGCAACACCAATTTAGGGGAGTAACGCAATCCGGCCCGGCGTAGCGCCGACCGGAAAGCAGCCCAACTCGGCATGTCCTCGTGTTCGCAACCGTGCAGAAACAAGATTTTTCGGCAGCCGCGCTCAACCAGATAATCGACCGCCGCTCGGACTTTGTCCCGTTGCGGCTGGACGATGCGCAGCCAATCCGCCGTCTGTGCGACCAGTGTGTTAGCCCATTCGGCTTGTTGATCGATAAAAGCAACGTTCGCCTGACGTTTGTTCAGAAAATCGAATACCCGATAATACCAGACTGAATGGACAATTACCGCAGCACCAGCGGGAATCCGGCGGACATTTTCCCAATCAATTGCCTCGGGGTTGTTGGTACGTGAAATCCAAATCGGTACGAATTCGACGCCGCAGAGGGCCGCCTCTCGCGCGGCGGTGTTGAATGGTAATGGGTCGAACTTGTGCACCTCCGGCGGGCACGGCATCAAAAAATAGACCGATCGAACCTTACCAGTGGCGGCGAACAAGCCTTGCCGCGGCCGTCGAACCAGCAGTCCGCGTGTTTCGAGCACATCCACAACATGATCGGCAGTCGTTCGCGAACAGCGCATTTTTTTCTGAAGTTCGCGTAACGTTGGCAGTCGAGTTCCCGGTGGTAACTGCTCGATCTGCTCGGCGAATGCCGCCGCCAGCCGTCCCCGCAAGGTTCCGGATTCCTTTCCTGCTCTTATGCCAATGTCCATTGAAGTCGAACTCCATCGGTTGTCTTGTTGAATATTATAATTGCCGCCGGAAACGATTACAAGTAATTTTGCCCACAAGCGCAATTTTTTCAGCAAAAAATCACGGGCCACACTACTATCTTTGCATTTTATTACCGGGCCAACGCCCACCTCTCGTTATCGACTGGTACCGGTCAGCTCTGACGCGCGTAAAATAGCAGAAAAAGAGTTGTGTGTATGGATAATACGGACAGGAGTATTTTTGCTCAATTACAGAGCGGAAACGCCATTATACATGGGCGTTTTCGGCTGTATTTCGGCAAACGAGAAATTTAACCTATTTTTGTCCGAAAGTCCAATCGTCATTTTTTGCGTATTATTTTGCAGATAACAAGTTTTACCCAAAAACAGTAAAAAATAACCCACCCCGGCTGTTGCTGCCGGGATGGGATGTTGTTTTTTACCGCTTGAAAATACTGGCGATGCTGACGATCAGTACGGTCGCCAGGGCGTCGAGGCCGAAGCCGATGGCGGCGTCGGTCAGGCTGTCGCCCGGGGTTCGCCAGGTGATGATTTCCTGGTTTTCGGGTTCGACTTCGGGCGGCAGTGTTTCGTTGGGTTTTTGAGTGGTGGTTTCTTCAGACATGGGATTCCTCCGTTTGGGTCTGGGTTTTGGGTGGGTTATGGCTGGAGCGAAGATTGTAGACTGTCGCGAAGGGTTTTCATCGTAAGAGGTCAGGATGTGGAGCATCCGTTCGCAGAGGGAAGTATTTTGCCTAAAGCTTTCCGTTCGGAATGACCAGGCAGAAGGGATGGCCAGCCGGATCAAGCATTATCCACTCATCCTCTCCATATTGAGCGCCCGCAACGGCGGCTCCGCACGCAACCGCATGGGCGACCGCCGCCTCCAGATGCTCTTTATCCCGCACGGAAAAATCCAAGTGGATCATCTGTTGAAGGCATCCCGGCTCATCCGGCCATACGGGAGGAACATAATCATCATTTCGCTGAAATGCGATCTTCGGGCCGCCGGACGGATGGGAAATGTCGATCCACTCGCCATCCCCACCGGGATTGGCTTTCCAACCCAGAAAACGGATGTAAAAATCGGCAAGCAGGGCGACATCACGGCATTCCAGCACGATTACGTCAAGGGACAAGGGGAGTAGTTTCCCATCCATATCATTCATGCCGACTATTCTTGAAAAAGTTGGGAACCGTATTTTCCGACCAATGGTTTTGCCCTGAAAAACAGAAAACCGTATGTTTGACACATACGGTTTCCGCAAAGGCTTCTATCTGGAATGAAGCTTATTCGACCGGCTTGGTTTTCGGCAGGGCGAAGACTTTGTCTTCGGCGACGCGGTTTTCCCGGCGAAGCACATCCAGGCGCTCATAGCGCTTCATCACATTTCTTTTCTTCTTGATTTTTCCGCCAATTTTCAGACTCGGATGTTGTGACATAATATACCTCAATACTTGTTATAACTATCATAAAACATTGATGAACAAATAATATGCCCCGGATTTCATTTATTTCAAGAGAAAAAATGAAAAAAAGCGAAAGTTTTCCCATCCGTCGGGAGGATTTCGGGATGCCGCAAAATCGGATTTCCGCGGATTCGCCCGGAAATTCCTTGATTTTTGATCCCTCCCACGATACATTACACCGAAACCGGATTCGCCCGGGTCTGCCAATAACGTTAAGGATGATGACATGATAAAAAAACTATGGCTTCTGCCGTGCCTGCTGGCGCTGTTCCTGTCCGGATGCGCCGGGCTTGGCGCAAACCGCACGGAAGTCCTGCTGAAACAGGGCGAAACGTATACCATTCTTCTGGATGAAAACCCGACGACCGGCTACCGCTGGAGCGTTTTCCTGCTGGATCTGCGCGTGGTCAGCATTGTCGAGAGCACCTATATCCCGCCGGGCGGCGAACTGATGGGCGCGCCGGGCGTCCGCAAAATCGTCGTCAAGGGCGAACTCGCCGGACAGGGTGAACTGGAACTCCACAACGTCCGTTCCTGGGAAAACAATCAGGAGCCGGAGGACAAACGGCTGTATTTGTTCAAGGTCTATCGCTGACGACCTTGAAGATCCAGAAATATTCCAATTGGAATTCCAGTTTCAGCCGCTTGCTTTTTTCCAGCTCGGCCAGCAAATTCAGGAGCCGGTTGTTTTCTTCATCGAAATCGGCGATATGGTCCAGGTTGGCGCGGGTGATTCCCGCCAGCACGTAATCCGCGCCGGACGCGGCGATCGCGCCGAAAACGCCTTCCGCGGTTTCCGGCACCGGCGTCAGGAATTTACTCTGGAAATAAGGCGCGGCAATGTCGTAACGCCGCGGCACATACAGCCCGCGCCGTTCCAATACCAGCAGGACCCGGGCATCGGACGGCGTTTGCTCGGCCAGGTAGGTCAGCGCTTCCATGTAACCGGGGTCGCCGGAGGTCTGCTTCAGGAAATGCGCGGTGTTGCGCGGAGTACAGGCGATCTGCCACGCGGTCTTGTAGTGGCTTAATTGCCGGGGCTGGATGCTGTACAGTGTCCCGAATAAAAGCACACCCAAGAAAAGTTGCGCGTAGAGCGGTTTCACCAGCTTCAGTGACCTCGCCGCCAGCAACGCCGCGAAAAAACAGGCGGGCAGCAGGAACCGGGTCTGCTGGGAGCTGAAAAACCAGAACAGGTAAAACAGCCCGAACATCCCCAGCACACCGCCGAAGAAAATATCCCGTCCGCCGCGACGGAGAACCGTCAACGCGCCGCCGACCCCGGCAGCCGCCAGCAGCAGGAATTGCCAGCCCAGCGCGATGCCGTCAAAAAGCGCCCGCGAATCCAACGCGTAAAGATCATAAACCGCCGCCAGAATCGGCCCGGTGAACAGTGAACTCACCGTTTTCAGCCCGAAATAACGGTCTCCCATGGCATGATGGAACGCCCCGGCAAGGCAATCCGCCTCCGACAACCCGAATGAAGGGTTCAAAAACGGATAAAATGGGTTTCCCGCATACAGATACGCCCGCAGGTAAAACGGCAGGGCGAACACCGCCGCCGCCAATGCAAACCACAATACGCCGCGCCGCCGTTCGGGCGCCGTCTGCCGCCTGCCGGGCAGGGCGAACCACAGATAGAACAGGACCGGCAGGACCACGCCCGCCCCGGTCAGCTTGACCGCCACCATGGCGCCGCAGAAAAATCCGCTCAACGCCCAGATTTTGCCCGCCTGCCGCCTGCCGACGGCGAGCGGCAGTAGAAATACCGCCGTCAGGGCAAGCAGGATAAAGGGTTCGGCGTAAACTTCGCGCATCATGATCAGAAAGACCGGCGACAGGAACAGCGACGCGACCAGGACCGTCGCATACAGCCGCGCCGTATAAACGCTCAACAGCCGGTACAGCCCGAGGAAAAACAATCCGTACAGCAGGCAGCAGACGATCCGTGGCATGAAAATGCCGCCGATCTCCAGAAACATGCGGCTGATGAACTGCGGCAATGACGGAAACGCCGAATATGGATTGTCCATGAACACTTCCAGCGTCCCGGCGGACAGCCAGCGGTAAGGCACCGCCACCTGGTACGAACGCTCATCCCAGGCATACGGATAGCAGAGCGCCGAGCCCAGAATCATCGTGAAACCCGCCGCCAGCAGAATCGTAAACAGCCAGTGCCGCCGGACAAATCCGATCAGGGTTTCGCCGATTTCACGGCCCGCCAGTACCGCCGGGATACTTGCCGCGATCAGAAAACTCCAGATCGTGACGGCATTCAGGACGCCGATACTACCGGCGGCAAGCACAAGCAGAGCCGTCAGGTTCAGGCCGACGGCGATCGCCGCGAGCCCGTAGGCAAGGCGGTCCTTCGGTTCAAGGCGGAACAGGCGCCGCAGGACAACCAGCCCCAGCCCCAGCGACGAGGTCAGCAGCAGCACCGCCGCCGGCAAGGCGGCAAGGCCGAAATTCAATTGATCAAGATATTCATTCATTTAATGAGGCCCGCGTCATAGTTACGGATAAAGTTATGGGTTTTAAGGTCATAGTCCTGATTACGGAAAAGATAGGGGAGGTGTTCCGGCAGGACCTGTTTTTGCCGGATCGACTCCTCGTAATTGTGCCGGGCGGCGGCGGCCTCGGCGGAGCGCCCCGCCTTTTCCAAAACCTGCGCATAGAGATGCCAGTTGGTGATGCTGTAAGGGGAGATTTCCGCTTCGCGGGCGAAACATTCAAGCGCTTTCTCCGGCTGTTCCTTCAGGGCGTAAATCCGTCCTTGTAATCCGTGGAGCCCGATGAAATTTTTCCGCCCGGTCAATGCCGGAATCCTCTCCAGCGCGCTCATGGCCAGATCGGGATTTTTCGCATCGAACAGCGCGATCAGCCCTGCCCGGTAAAGCACCATCGGGTCGGGCCGGATTTCCGCGGAACGGACTAGCAGGCGCAGGGCGTCGGGCTTATCGCCCCGGTCATAACCGATTTCCGCGCGGCGGTAAAGCCAACTGCTCCACGCGGCCAGCGACGCCAGATAAAGCGCGGCGCACAACATCAGCGCCGCCGCAATCCGAAGCGGAGCCGCGATCCGGGCAGGGGCCGCCGCGCCGCATTCAAAGGGCTTCGCCTCATGCCAGAACACGCCGGCGATCAGCAGAAACAGGTATTTGCAGGGCCAGGACTCCAGCGTCACATCGACCATTCCCGACACCAGCAGCAGGCAGAACACGGCAAAGAGCAGCGCCCCCCGAGCATCGCCGCCGCCGGTCAATTTGCGCACAAACGGCGCCACCGCGCCGAACATCAGGTACAGCCAGGCGGCAAACCCGGCAAGCCCGTAAGCCGCGGCGATGAAGATCAGTTCATTGTGCGGGTGCGGGTTGCGCTCAGCCACGAATTCAGACAGGAAGTAGCCGGGAGAAAAGGTTTCCCTGGCAAAGCTTTCGTAAAGTTCCGGCGACACGCCGAACCAATAGTGACCGAGGGCGACGTCCAGCCCGCCGGGCATGAGGTAATACCGGGCGTCTTCGCGCACCCAGTCGAACAGCGGAGAATCCATATTCAGCCGAGCGGCAACCAGAACCGCCGCCAAAGCGATCGGAGTCACCACCAAAACACCCCGGATCAGCCGTGGAAACGGCCGGTAAAGGCGAATCAACACCAGCGCCGCCAGCGTCGCCGCCAACGCCGTCAGCGCTCCGCGCGACAGGGAAAACAACATCGCATACTGCCAGATCGAAAGCAGCAGGACCACCGCCGCGCCGCCGTATTTCAGCCCCTCTTTTTTCACATGCCGCAGGACCAGGAATACCGTTGCGGCGCTTGACGCCATCAGCAGGACCGCGCTCCAGTTCCAGTTCCCGGTCAGGCCGTAACAGGAAATTCCGGCAAGCCCTGTCCGGCAGGTCAGGGCCAGATTCAGAAACCAGCAGACGGCAAGCACCGGGAACAAACAATCCCGCACTTCCCGTCCGTAACGCCAGGCGAAAACAACCAGAACCGGCGGCAACAGCGCCCCCAGCGCATAGTCCACCCGGAAAAACGAAAGCGTATACGATTGCAATACGACCGCCGCCTCCATGACCGCCCCGGCGATCAGCACGCCCCGGATCGGGCGGAAACCCGCTTCGCCCCGGATCAGGACCAGAAACAGCGCCAGGGCGGCAATCGCGCCGTCCGGCATGATTTCCAGGCGGGAATGGTACGCCAGCGGCGCAAAGCAGTACCATGCGGCCAGCGGAAATTTCAGGGCGACCGCCGCGAACAGGAGGATCACCGGCAGGTAATGGCGGATTTCGCGGTTTGCCACGGCAGTACTCCCTTGGTTGAATGGATTGTTTTTCATAAAGATACCGATTTTTCCGGTGAATTGCAAATGGGAATGGTGAAAATCACGGTTTTACGGAGTCCGGGAAGCGCAATGCCGGGGGCCCGCCGCGGACGATCCGGTAATATCCGTTGCTTTTCAGCCCCGGGAACGATTCGACGGCGCCGTCCGGCCAGCGGATTTCCGCCGTGACTTCGCCGGAAGCACTCCCCAGTCCGAAATGGCAGACCGCTTCGTTCTGGCAGCCGTGCCCGGTGCCGGACTCGACCTGCCGCGTCTGCGGCAGGATGCCGTCACCCGAGACAGTGACGACCGCGCCGATAGCCATCGTATTCGGCGCCCGGTCCGTCAGCTCCAGGCGCAGGCGGTTGCCGGCGGGGGCGATGTTGCGGTACAATTTGCCCGCGGTGAAAAGATCGAGCCGCCCGTCATTGTCGAAATCCGCCCACGCCGCCTGATAAGTCAAGGCGGAAACCACGCCTCCGGCCTCCGGGATCTCCTGAAAACGCCATTCGCCGAGGTTGCGGAAAAGGCGCCCTTTGTCGTTTTTGTAAACCGTGGCGAAAAAGAGGTCGAGCCGCCCGTCATTGTCGAAATCCGCCGCCGCCGAGCCGGAATAGGATTCCTGCCACACCAGCGCCGCGTCGGCGGAACGGTCGATGAAGCGGAAATTTTCGGCGGGCCCGCCGTTCTGCAGGAACATCGGGCGGTCCTGGTATTTCGGCGGATGCGAGAAGTTGCCGACGAACAGGTCGAAATAGCCGTCGTTGTTGAAATCCCCCCAGATCGCGCTGATGGTGTGCCCGCAGGAGGGGTATTTGACGCCGAGGTCGGTGGTGAAGGTCACGTTCTGCCGTTCGCTCCCGGCCGTGCCGAGCTCACTGGCGCGGTTGACGAAATTCCCTTTGCCGTCGTTCACCCACAGGATGTTCGGCTGGAGCCGGTAGTTTCCCACATACACGTCGATCGCGCCGTCGCGGTTGAAATCGGCCATCGTCACGCACCGGGCGCGCATGGTTTCCGGTGGAGAAGCGGTCCAGGCGAGTTCGAGTTTGCCGTGGTTGTTGCGGTAGCGGAAATCGGGAAAACTTTTGTTCTGCTTCCAGATTTCGTAGCTGGAAACATACAGGTCCACCCAGCCGTCGCCGTCAAGGTCCGCCGCGGCGGCCGCCTGCGACATCGGATTGGGGGTCTTGTCCATTTCGCCGCGGGTGAAGCCGCCCTTGCCGTCGCCCAGCCACAACGCCCCGTCCTTGTCGGGAAAAACCAGGTCGATATGCCCGTCGCCGTTGAAATCGGCCGCGACGGCGGTACGGCCCGGAGCGGTGATCCCGGAGGCTTCGGTGATGTTGACGAATTTTTTGCCCCCGATATTGCGCCAGAGCCGCCCCTGGACAAACAGGTCGGGCCAGCCGTCGCGGTCGAAATCGACCCAGACCGCGCCGGTGGAGGAGCCGGCGCCGGACAGCCCCACCGCTCCGGTCACGTCTTCAAACAGAGGTTGCGCCATTGCCGGAAAAACGGCGGCAACGGACAGGATCAGGATCGGAATCTGGAATCTTTTCATGGAAACTCCTTGCCAAACCGGTTTATCATAATCCGGAAAAAATAACCGCCGTTTGGCGCAAATGCAAATTTCAATCACCGTTTTCAGCCGTTTTCCCGCCGCAGGTCACGGAAAAAGAGAAAAAAATGAAGATTTCCTTGTATCCGGTAAAATAAAAGCTATGTTTGTGCGTTTTATATATTGTTGCACTGTGTAAAAACAATATTCCGGGAACATGATTATGACAGGACGATATCTGGGAATGATGGCGGCGGCACTGTTGATGTTCGGGGTTACGGCTCAGGAACAGCAGGCCCAGGACGAAAACAGCGCCAGGCGCGGCGGCAGAAACCGCGGCTCGCGCGGCGATTCCGGCGGCGGCGGTTTCGAGCAACTGCGCGAACAAATCCGCAAGGTGGACGAACAACTTAAAGAAAAATTTCCCGAAGAATACAAAGAACTCGAAAAACTGGACGCCTCCGACCGCCGCGCGGCTTTTCAGAAGCGTTCCGAGCTCGCCAAAAAGGCCGGTATCGAAATGCCGGAGTTCGGCCCCCGCCGTAACGGCGGCGGCGACCGCCGTCCCGATGCCGCCGCCGCCGAGCAGAACGCGCAGGAAGAATGGCGCAAGGCCGAAGAAGCCGTCAAGGAAAAATTCCCCGCCGAATTCGCCGAATACGAGAAACTCCGCGAGAGCGACGCCCCGGCGGCCCTGGCCAAATTCCGCGAACTCGCCGAAAAAGCCGGCGTGAAACTCCCGGAAAATCAGCCGAAAATCATCGGCCCCCGCAACATCGCCCGCCTGGCGGTGGCATTCGCGGACCGCATCCTGCAGCAGCGCTATCCCGAAGAATACGCGGAGATCGTAACGCTCCGTGAAGAAGACCCCGACCTGGCGCGCGACAAATACCGGGAACTCTTCAAGCGTGCCGGGCTGAATTCCGAAGATATCAAGAAACGGATCGAAGCGCGGTCCGCCTCGACCCGGATCGTTCAGGTCGAAGTCCCGCAGAATAACAACACCAACACCAACACTGGCAATTCCAACCGCCGCTGGGGTGGTGGAATGGGCGGCATGGGCGGCATGGGCGGAGGCGGCATGGGCGGGCCTCCCGGATGGTAATAAAACGGGACTAACCGGAGAATACGGATCATGTCATTATTTTCGGCAGCGGAATATGTGGTGGTAACCATCGACAAGGCTTCGCACCTGCGCGGCATCGTCCTGCATCGCCGCCACAAACGGCTGGAAGTCATCCGGACGGCGGAATACAGCGGCGGCGGAACCGAACTGGCCGAAACGCTCCACGGCATTCTCAAAGAGCTGGAAGTCGGCAAAAGCGAGCTCCTGATCATCGGTTCCGCGCTGGACGGCGGCTTTTTCTTCCGGACCACGACCCCGCCGATGTCCGTCCGCGAAATGGGTTCGGCGCTGGCGTTCGACGCTCAGGAGCAGGTATTGCAGCTCCCCCCGGACTTCCGGCTTCAATTCACGACCGGCGCGCAAACGTCCGACGGCGAACAGAACGCCGCCGTATACGGGTTCCCCGCCGGAGCGCTGCTGCCGCTCTGCACCGCATTGAGCAAACGCCGCCGGCGGGTGGATGCATTCATTTATCCCCTGCTGGCGCTGCCGGAACAGGTCGGCGACGACAAAATTCTGCTCCCGGAGCTGGAAGAAGATTTTTACTGGAGCGGCAAATCCTGGCATCCGGTCACCGATCGAAACGCCGAATACAACCGGGGACTGCTGGAATTCCTGAAAGCCAATGTTTCGTTTGACCCGAAATGCGGAAGCAACCCGGACGCGCTGTACCGGAAATTCATCACGCCGCTCCTGCTGGGGCTGTTCGCGGAAAATCCAGCGTTCCGCAAACAGCAGGCCGGGCTGGCGGTATTGCCGCCCTTCCTGCGTCCCCAGCGCTACCGCACGCAACTGCGGATCGCGGCGCTGCTGGGATTGGCGCTGTTGTGCCTGGGGGCGTTTTCCGCGCTGCGCAGTATTGTGGACTTCCGTTCGGAATACACCATGCTGAGCAACCAAACGGCAGGGCTGAACCGGCGCAAGACCGAACTGCAAAGCCGTTTGCGCCGCAAGGACAAGGAATTCAAGGAAATGGTCCGCGTCAACGAATTGAACATCGGCGACCACGATATGCTGATCAACCTCGCGCGCCTGTCCGAAGCGATGCCCGCGCAGGCGCTGGTCACCAGTTTGCGCTGGAGTGAGAACGCGGTGGACCTGATCATTCAGACGGCCCAGCAGAATATCGACATGGTTTCGACGCTGCGCCGGGTGCCGATGTTCAAGATCAATTCGTTCCAGAACCGCCAGATGAGCGATACCGTCATGATGATTACATTGAAACTGACTCGGGTTCAGCCCGGCAAAGGAGCCTCCGGTGGCAAATAGTTGGATCAAAAATTTCAGGAAATCGAAAAAAGGGCAGATGACGTTCATCATCGCCGGGCTGGTCTTTTCCGTCCTGTTCCTGCTGTGGCATCTGGGGGGCAACATCGGCAGCGTCATCCCCAGCGGCGCCCGCCTGGAAAAACTGCGCACCGACCGCCAGAAAGCCGCCGCCGAAGTCGCCGAACTCGAAAAGAAAATGGCTGAAGTGGACGCCGCCGAAAAGACATACCGTGAAAACCTCGGCAACTTCTGGAACGACGCCGTCAGCGGCTACGCCGACGTGGAACTGCGCAAGAAAATCGAGGAAGCTTCCCAGAAAGCCGGACTTAAACTCAACAGCATCGGCACCGTGCGCCGTACCCGCATCAACAACGATCTGCAATTCCTCGAAATCGACATGAGCGGCGTGGAAACGCTCGAAATCCTGACCAATTTTTACGAGGAAATTTATAAACTGCGCCCGAAGTTTTATTGGAAACGAGTGGACCTGCGGCAGGAAAACCTGCAGGATTCCGAACGCCTGGTCTTTAACGGAACCTTGCGCCTGGTTGCCATCGAACCGGTGAGCAAATAAGGGAGGACGAAACGCCATGAAATTATTTCTGACACTGTCGAACGTCGTTCTGGCGGGGCTCGTCCTCTGGGCGGTTTCCGGATTTTTCCGCGCGCCGTCCACGGAGACCGTCTACACGGTCGGGCGCGACCGCAACGCCGCCGCCGAAACCCGCACCAGGGTTACCGCCGCCGCGCCCGCCGAACTCTCCGCCGGCGACGCTGCCGGGCTCATTACCCGTTACAACCTGTTTAACATTTCGCGCTGCCCGGACGCCGTTTCCGGCCGGGGCCGCACCCAGACGCCGCAAATGACGCTGGTCGGAATCTATAAAATCGGCAACGCCCAGGGCGCAATTATCCAGCAGCGGCAACAGCTCGCCCGGGGACGAAACACCTCGTCCAATTCGACCCAGCAGGCAGAAAAACGATTTTATCAGGTCGGCGAAGTCCTGAGCAACGGTTATACCCTTGCCGCCATCGACGACGGCAAAGTAACGCTGTCGCGCGGCGGCAGCACGATGGACCTCCAGCTGGAAAGCGCCGGGCGCGGCATCACCGCGCCCGGAACCACCCAGACCCAGCAACGCCCGACCGCCCAGCAGACCCAGCAGTTCATGATGATGAGCATGATGCAGCAGATGATGCAGCAGAACCGGATGATGATGCAGCAGCAGAACCGGAACCAACAGCAGTCCCAGGGGCAGATTCCGGCGGCCCGTCAGGGACAGACCCAGAGCCGCAATACGTCTCGCAGATAATGAAATTCAGGATAAATAATAGATGAAGGAACATCATATGAAAGAACGTTTGTCAAGAATCAGGGTCTGGCTGTTGCCGCTGATGGCCGCCGCGCTGCTGGCGCCCGGCGGCTGCGGTGATTTTTTCACCACCGGCGTCGAGGAGGTGGAGCCTGCCGACAAATACGATTTTATCCGCCGTTTCGAGGAACGCAAGTTCACCGAGCAAACCGCGGGCGACAAGGACGACGAAATCATGCCGGATACCGATTTCCAGTCGGCGGAATTCCGCGAAGACGCCGAGAAATTATCCCGGGACAGCCAGAAGGCCGAAGCGAAACGCCCGCGCCGCGCCGCGCCGTTTTATGAAGACCTGATCCTGATCGACGGCGACGAAACCGTCGAAGTCATGCTGATTTTCAACAGCACCCCGCTGATTGACACCCTGCCCGCGTTTGCCGACGCGCTCGGATTCAATTTCACCGCCGACGCCGACCTGAAAAGCGTGATCACCCTGAACATCAATTCCACCATGACCCGCCGCGAACTCTGGGAAGCCTTCAACGAAATGCTGAAAGCCGCCGGAGCCGGAGTCGTCCGCAACGGACAGATGCTGAAATTCATGCCCGCCGAAAAAATGCCTGCCCAATACGGCGTCCGCGGACGCAACCGTTTCGGCGCCGCCAATCAGGTCATCTCCTATGCGCTGCTCAACGCCAACGCCAAGGATACCGCCACCCAGCTCAAGCCGTTTCTCTCCAAAGAGGGAACCATCGTCGAACTGGCGCGCCAGAACATGATCCTGATCACCGATCACGCCGACAATATCCCCAAGCTCCAACAGATTCTCGAAGTCATGGACCAGCCCGGCCGCGCCCAATGGCCCCGCCTGGTGATCTATTGCAGCAACATCAAGCCGTCGCGGATCGGACAGGAACTCTCCGAAGTGCTCCCCGTCATCGGGCTGCCGGTCGTCCTGCTGGACGCCAGCTCGGCGGCGGAAGACCCCGGCGCGGTCCGGCTCAGCGCCATCGACCGCCTGCAGCTGCTGGTCGCCACCGCCGCCACCGACGAAGCGTTGAAGGAAATCCGCGAATGGGTCCGTATCCTCGACAACGCCGATTCCTCCGAACAGGAACGCGCCTACGTGTACAAAGTCGCCCACAGCAAGGCCAAAGAACTGGCTCAGGCGCTGGCGGTCATCTTCACCACCCAGGGCTCGACGCTGACCGTGGACACCACCAGCGATTCCGATACCAGCCGTTCCACCACCGAACGCACCGAGACGCTCAATACCCAGGCGGCCACCAGCCGCACCCAGACGACCACCAACTCCAGCATCGCGAACCGCAACTCCACCAACAATCTGGCAAATACCAAAATCGACCGGACCTCCGGCGTTTTTGAAAACCCGGTCCGGATTTTCGCCGACGGCGTCAACAACCGTCTGGTCGTCCGCACCACCCCGCGCACCTACGCCACCATCAAGGCCCTGCTCGACAAGCTCGACATCATGCCGGCGCAGGTTCTCATGCAGGTCCTGATCGTCGAGATCACCCTCAGCAACAGCAACGAATTCGGCGTCGAGTTCAACAGCGTCGGCACCACCGACAACGTCGGCACTTCCGTCGGCACCCATTACAAAGACATCGGGCGGGCCGACGAGACCACCGAAGGGTTCAAATTCGGCATCTTCAATCCCAACAATCCCGAGGAAAAATTCGGTTTCCTGCGCGCCCTGGCCGGACGCGAAAAAATCAAGGTCATTTCCAGCCCCCAGATCGTGGTGAACAGCAACACCGAAGCCCTCGTCAAAATCGGCAAAAGCGTCCCGGTCCTGCAATCCGACCTCGGCAGCGTGGACAGCTCCGCCACCAACATCATGCGTTCCTACGAATACAAAAACACCGGGGTCAACCTGACCGTCACGCCGCAGATCACCAGCACCAATTTGATCGCGCTGGACCTGATTCAGGAAGTTTCCGAGGCCGTCGCCAACACCATCACCACCGCCACCGAAACACCGGTCATCAACCAGCGCATCCTCCAGACCTCGATGACGGTGGCCAACGGCAAAACCATGGTCATCGGCGGCATCATTCAGGAAAGCCTGAAGGACAACCTCAAATCGCTCCCGCTCATCGCCGATATCCCGGTCCTGAACCGCCTGGTCGGCAACACCAATATGGGAACCGAACGCACCGAAATGCTGGTCATGATCACCTGCTATATCATCGATGAAAAGAGCCGGGTCGAGGACATGGTCCGCCGTTACAATGAATCGGTCAAGACCCTGAGCCAGTTCGAATCAGCCCTCGAAAAAATGGAAGCGTCCGACCAGGAGCGGCTGAAAGCCATCCATACGCTGGAACTTAAAGAAGCCACGGAGAAAAAAGACTGATGTCATCCGCCGTCTACAAAGATTCCGCCCTGCTGGGCGAACAGCTCCAGAGCATCCGGAACGCTCTGACCGCGCAAGCCGCCGACTATCCGGTGCTGAGCGCCGACATCGGCTGCCGCGCCGCCGACCGGCGGCTGGTCGAAAACGGCACCTTCAGCGAACCCGAACTGCTCCGGCTCTACACCGAGACTCTCGGCATCATCCCGATGGACGAGGAGGAACTCGAACAGCCGGAGCCGTATCCCGGCCTGTCACGCGATTACCTGAACGCCAGCTTATGCCTGCCGTATGAATGGGACGGCGCGGTCATGCGGATGCTGGTGGCCGACCCTTACGACATCCATAAGCATATTTTCCAGGTGAAACAGGCGCTGGGCTTGAAGTGCGAATTTTCATTTGTCCGCAGGACCTTTCTGGAACGGCTCCTCAGCCGCGGCAACCAGGCGGAAGCTGAGGAAAGCGAAATCGCCGCGGGCGGCGAAGACGAACACACCCTCCGTTCGATGGCGGGCGAGGCCCGGATCGTCCGGCTGGTCAACGATATTTTCAACCGCGCCATCGAGCTCGGCGCCAGCGACATTCACGTGGAGCCGGGCGAAGACCACGTATCGGTGCGGTGCCGGGTGGACGGGGTGCTGTCCGAAATCATGAGCGTGTCCAAATCGCAGTTTCCGGCGATTTCCTCGCGCATCAAGCTAATCGCCGGGCTGAACATCGCCGAAAGCCGCCTGCCGCAGGACGGCCGCACCAACTTCCAGCTCGGCCGCACCAAGCTCGACATGCGCGTCAGCACCATCCCCATCCTGACCGGCGAAAGCATCGTGCTGCGCCTGCTGAACAGCGAGGCGATCACGTTTGACCTGAAAACGCTCGGCATGTCCGACCGGCACCTGAAACAGTTCCGCGAACTGGTCAAAATCCCGCACGGCATGATCCTCGTAGTAGGCCCCACCGGCAGCGGCAAAACCACCACGCTCTACAGTGTGATCGCACAACTGAACGACAACCGTAAAAAGATCATCACCGTCGAAGACCCCGTCGAATACAAAACGCCCGGCCTCTGCCAGATGCAGGTAAACGCGAAGATCGGCGTCACCTTCGCCTCCGGGCTGCGTTCGATCGTGCGGCAGGACCCGGACATCATTCTGGTCGGCGAAATCCGCGACCGCGAAACCGCCGACATCGCCATCAACGCCGCCCTGACCGGCCACCTTGTCCTCAGTACGCTGCACACCAACGACGCGGTCGGGGCCATCACCCGCCTGATCGACATGGGGGTGGAGAGCTTTCTGGTGGCGTCTGCGCTGTACGGTGTACTGTCGCAGCGGCTGGTCCGCAAAACCTGCCGCGCCTGCGGCGGCAGCGGGCAGGGAACCGGGCAGGACAGCGCCCATCCCAAATGCCGCGTCTGCAACGGTACCGGGTTCAAAGGGCGGAGCGGGATTTTTGAACTGCTGCGGATGAACGACGAAATCCGCCGCGCGGTCAACAAAAACCTCCCCAGTTCCGAAATCGAAAAACTTGCCGTCGCCAACGGCATGGTGACACTGCTTGAGGACGGACACGCCAAGGTCCGCGCGGGCGTCACCACCGCCGAGGAGCTTGCCCGCTCCACCGCCGAATTATAAGGAGGAACCGCCGTGCCGCTCTACAAATACATCGCCGCTTCCGCGGGACACCCTCCGCACGAGGTCGTGATCGAAGCCGACAACAGCAACGAGGCGTTGAGCAAGTTGCGTTCCGGCGGCCTGCGCCCCGTGCGTTTTTGCGGCGAGACGGACGGTGAAAAAGCGGCCGGGGCGTCGTTTCTGCGCCGGGCGAAGGTCGATGTTTATGACTTTACCAACCAGCTCGCGCCGTTGTTGACGGCAAACATCCCGCTGGAACGCGCCATGGCGATTATCGGCGAGAGCTGTGCCGACCAGAGCCAGCGCCAGTTCGTCGCCGCGCTCCGGCAGGGCTTGCACGAGGGGAAGCGTTTCTCGGACCTCGTGCGTTCCTACGGTTCGATTTTCCCCGGTTATTACGCGAACCTGATCGAGAGCGGCGAGGAAACCGGCAGCCTTCCCGAAGTCACCGAGGAACTGCGCAAGTTCATGGAAGAAAGCAAGGAGCTGAAAGAGTTCCTGATCACCAGCTCGATCTACCCGATGGTGATCCTGTCGATCACCGTTCTGGTCAGCATCCTGATGTTTACGGTGTTCGTGCCCAAATTCGCGCAGATTTTCGTGGACATGGGGCGCGAACAGCCGCCGTCGATGGTTTTCCTGCTGACCTTGAGCAACGTGATTCTGTGGCTGCTGGTCCTGCTGATTGCGGGCGGCGCGGCGCTGGTCATCGTCTGCCTGCGGGCAGGGCCCGAGCGCACCCGGGAATGGCGCAACCGGATCACCCTCAAAATTCCGCTGTTCGGCAAACTGGCTTCCGAGATCGAGATGCAGCGTTTCATCCAGACGCTGTCGATTCTGGTGGCGAACCACGTGGATATCATCAAAACCGTGCGGATCGCGGTCCGGGTGATTCAAAATCAGGTCATCCGCGAAAGCTTCAGCGGCCTCGAAGGACGACTGAAAGGCGGCGAAAAACTCTCCGCCGGGCTCAGCGGCAACGAATTCATCCCCCCCGGCACCGCGTCCAAAATCCGCGTCGGCGAGGAATCCGGCTATGTCGGCGAAATGCTCCGCCGGGTGGCCGAGCATCTGGAAACCGGCACCCGGCGCCGGATCAAACGGCTGTTGAGCCTGTTCGAGCCGGTGGTGATCATATTTCTGGCGTGCATGGTGCTGGTGGTGGTGCTGTCGATCTTCATGGCGATCATGGAGCTGAATCAGGCTTAGTTTTTTACCATAAATCAAATACGTTTCGGCGCAAGCGGGCGAAACAGGACATTTTTAACAAGAGGAGTTCATTATGAAAAAGAAGAGTTTGAAAAGAAGGTTTTTCACCCTGACCGAACTGGTCGTCGTCATCGTCATCCTGGTGATTCTGGCTTCGGTCGCCACGCCGCTCTATTTCCGGCACGTGACCAACGCCCGCATCAGCACCACCAAAACGCAGATCAAACTGCTGGGACAGGCGCTGATGGATTACCGTCTCGAAGTCGGCAAATACCCGGATACATCCGAGAGTCTGCGTTCTCTGGTCGAAAACGTCAGCCAGAGCGAAAAATGGAAGGGCCCCTACATTCAGCCGAACGTCCCCAAGGACCCCTGGGGCAATGATTACGTCTACGCCTGTCCCGGCGAACACGGCGAATACGACCTCAGCAGTTACGGCGCCGACGGCCAGCCCGGCGGCGAAGGCGAAAACGCCGACATCAACAGTTGGGAACCCTGATCCTGACCAACAGCGGAAGCACACGGGACCATGAAGCGACATGATTTCTCTCTGGTTGAACTGATTGCGGTGATCGTGATTATCTCCGTGGGAATCGGTATTGCTTCGGTCGGCATCCGTTCGAGCAGCGACGCCGCCAAATTCGAACAGGCGGCGGGGGAATTCACGGCGTTTGCCTCGCGGGCGCGTTTTCAGGCGATGGAGCTGGGGCGCGACCGCGCCATCCTCTACCATCCCGCCGAACGGCGCTTCACCGCGTCCGACCCGCAGACCGCTGAAGAACCCGACGAAAACAGCATCAATATTCTGGCACTGCCGTCGCGGCTGCGCAATTACGAGACGGACGCCGCGTATTCCGAACCGTCCAATTTCGCCGCGTTAAGCTGGCCTCTGCCCGAAGATTACGAGCTGGAAGCCGATGGCGGCGTTCTTGGCGGCGACCGTGGGCAGGGATTGGAGATTTTTCGTTTTTACGCCGACGGCGGCGGGTCCGGCAGCCATCGTTTCATTCTCCAGTTCAAAAATCTGAAACGGGTGTTCACGATCTCCCCCCTGACCGGGCTGATGACCGAATCCGCGGAGGAAACGCCATGAGATGTTTCACCCTTATCGAAGTGATCGTGGCGCTGGCGATTCTGGGGCTGAGCCTGGTGGCGCTGCTGTCGCTCTCCAATCATTCGCAGCAGCGGCTGATGAAGGCGCGCGACCGCTGGAACCACATGCACATGATCGCCCAGGGCGCGGAATATTACCTGCTCCAGCCGACGGAGGACCCGCCGTATATTTCCACGGATTTCTTCGATTATCCGGGCTACGTCCTGAATTTCAAATACCAGGACGCGGAAGGGCTCCCGGACCAGTTGAACCAGTTGGCAAATCAGGAGCCGCTGCGGTGCCTGGTGCTGGAACTGTTCAGATCGAGCGACAACCAGGTCGTCGAACATTTAACCATCGACCGGATCAATTATGGCGAATCGCAATAACAACCATCCTCAAAATCAAAGCGGGTTTTCGCTGGCGGAAATGGTCGCCGCGATTGCGATCCTGGCGCTGGTCGGGCTGTTGATCGGTACTTCGGTGAATATTTTTTACCGGAGTTATTCGCAGGCGCAGAAAATCGGCGCGGAACTCAGCCGCAACCAGGCCGTAGACCGTATCGTGGAGAGTTATTTCGCCAACGCCGTGCCGTTCCCGTGGATGGACGAGCAAAGCGAAACCCGCTACGTGTTTCAGGGCGAAGACAACGAGCTCTACCTCACCGCCCTGCGCCGTACCTACGCCGAATCCGGCAGCGCATTGTGGTTCATCCGCCTCTACCTCGACGGCGAAGAACTCAAGTGCGATTATGCCCCGACCCCCATCCTGCCGTGGAAAGCCCTGGCGGAACACCACTACGAGACCGAAACCGTCGCCTCCGGCGTCCGCCGGATTTCGTTCCAGTACGCGGAAACCCGCGACGGCGTCGTCGAATGGCATGACACCTGGGTCGAAGACGACCACAACGGCATCCCTCTCGCCATCCAGATCACGATCGAATGGGTCGACGGTTCCAGAGAACGCTGGCTGCGCCGTACCGCCGGGTCCGGCGGTAATTCCACCTACGGCAACCGGGAGGAACCCTCGTCATGAGTCCCCGCAATGAACAAAGCGGCGTAGCGCTGATCGCCGTCCTCTGCCTGATCGTCACCGGCGGCATGCTGGTGGCGGCCATCAGCATGATTTCGCAGTTGAGCACCGTCAGTGTCACGGCGTCGGTGGACCTGCTGCGTTCGCGCTACGTGGCGGAGGGCTGCGCGAACCGCATCCTGTTCCTGATCGAGGCGGACCGCGACACCTACGGCGTCCCCGACGGCCTCACCGAAACCGATTACAGCGAATACGAACACGACCGTTTCCTCCCCGACGGCGTCGAACACGAAATCGATTACTACGGCACCCCGGTCAAGTTCCGGATTCTGAACGGCTCCTCCGGGCTCCCCATGCAGAGCAATTACGCCAACAGCCTGGCGCTGTTCATCCCCGGCGAGAGCCCCCCCTACGCCCTCGAGGAAAAAGTGAACAACCTCACCGCCCTGATCGGCGACTATATCGACACGGACGACAACATCAGCGATGACGGACAGGAAAAAGGCGGCTACGACGACCGGAACATGAACAATCTGCCCCGCAACGCCACGCCCGAATTCCGCGAGGAACTGCTCTGGATTCCCGACATCACCGACATCCTGCCGCTGGATGAATTCGGGCGCTGGTCGCTCGTCCAACTGCCGGGAATCAATTCCAACAACATCGATTTTTACACGGCCCCCTATTCGCTCCTGCGCCGCTACGCGGACCTGGACGAAAACAAAACGGCGCTGGTGTTGAACGCCCGTGAACGCTGGCGGCGCGAGCGCGTCACCTTTGCCGACCAGCTCGACGCCGAGCTTCTGCAGACCCTCCGGAATAATTTTTCCTGGGCGGGCACCAATTATTATACGATTCTGGTGGAGCGCGCCGCCGAACCGGGCCGCGCGAGTTCGCGATTGGCGTATACGTTTCAGATCGGCGGCGTGACGGGACCCGATGACGGAATCATCCGGTATGTCGAATGGATGAGTTTTTAAGCGGAAGCGCCGTTACCGGTTGTTGGGCGAGGCGTAGTAGTACTGGTTGTAATATTCATTGCCCCATCCGAGCAGTTTGCCGTCTTTGAAGACCAGCGGCATGCATTCATCCATGGTGATCAGCCCGTCGTACCATTGCGGGTCGATGTAATAGAACCAGAGGTCGGGGCGGCAATAGGCTTCGTCGCTGACCGGTTCGCCCATGACTTCAATGACTTCCATCTTGGTCATGCCGGTGCGGAGCTTGGCGGAATTTTCCAGGTTGCGGCGGGCGGCGAAATAGCTGGAGTTGCCGCAGCCGCTCAAAACGACGGTCAGGCAGACGACAGCGGACAATAAAATCAATTTTTTCATAGACATAGCGGCTTTCCAATCAATCATTAAACTATTTCAAACCATAACCTTATCGGCAAATCCATCAAAAAGTCCTTCGCGGCGGCACGTTGCCGCCCGCAGTCCAGCGCGCGGACAGCGCTGGTCGCCGGCAGGGCGAAACCGGATATTCCGCTCTGCGAGCGGGCAGCGTTTCGCCGCTGCGCCACGCCCGGGCACGGCCCGGTGCGGTACGGATGCTCCGCATCCTGGCTTTTATTAATATATCATCGCCGCGCCGGAAAAGCAAAACATTATCCGCGAAAAATCCGTTCCGGCTTCAACGACGGCATGCCAGGACGCCGGAAATGCCCGCGCACCGCCTCCACATCATACTCCGCGCGCACCGGACTGATATAACCGGTGACCGTGTTGTAAATCACGGCGGCGGCCCGCCAATCCATATCCCGCGGCTGCCCCGTCGAACCGACGCTGACCAGCGTTTTCACGTCGGCCCTGCCCGACAGGCGCTTGCGGCGCAGCATTTCCATCCGGATCACCCCGCCCGACGCGGTAAAAACAAGCGGAATATGCACGTGTCCGCAGAAAGCCACCCGCGATTCCTGCAGGTAAAAATGAAACTGCGCCGTCCGTTTGTCCAGAATATACGGCCAGTATTCGCCCGAGACGCATTCCAGTGACGCGTGCACCATCTGCGTCCCCTCCACTTCGGCCTGAAGCGGCAGCCGGTCCAGCCACCGGAGCCGAGCCTTGTCCAGTTGCGACTGGGTCCAGAGGATCATGGTCCGCGCGTAGTCCTGCATTTCCCATTCGAGCTTGCGGTCGATGTCGGCGGCGAACGCGTCGTGGTTTCCTTTCAGGCAGAGGATGTCGTGTTCGATCAGGAAATCGATGCAGCGCACCGGGTCGGGTCCGTATCCGACGATATCGCCCAGGCAGACCAGCCGGTCAAAGCCCCGGCGGGTCAGCGCCCGGTAAATCGCCTGCAGGGCTTCCCAGTTGCCGTGAATGTCGCTGATAATGGCAATCCGCACCGAAGCACTCCTTGTTTTCGCGCCGTCTCATGTCTTATCGTATTGTTTAATTATAATCCGCCGAATGTATTTTTGCAACAGCCCGGAGGATTTTTTTCTGCGGGGCCGCCGGGTATTTTCGCCAAAAGCTTGCTTTTTCGACGGTTTCATGTTATAATCTTCAGTAACGATTGAATGATGAAGGAACCGGAAAATGCCCATGATGCGATATCTGCTTGCCATCTGTTTTGCGCTGCTGCTGACGTTCCCGGCGCTCGGCCGGGCGGAAAGTGTGTTGCAGGTTTCCTTCGACGCCATCCAGGGCGCCAAGCGCTTCAACCGGGTCAACCGGACCTGGGAACTGGCCATCGGCAAACCGCCGCCGCTGTTTCCCTGCTCCGACCTGCTGGTCCGCGACCTTGAAGACATGGAGGTCGGGCGGCGCGAAACCCGGATTCTGGAGCTTCCGTTCTGGCCCCGCACCGATGCCGAATTCACCTGTACGCTGGAAATCGAAACCTCCGGCGGCGGCTCCATGACCATGACGCACCGCAACCAGCGCAATTCCGTTGTCGATCAATGGGATGAAAATTTCACCGGTTCCGGCTTCGTCTCGTTCAAATGCCTGTGGCCCTATGTGGTCATGGATGAAAATGAGAAATACGAAGCCCGTATCAGCCTGTCGTCGTCCCGCCCCGTCCGGCTTGTCGCCATCTACCTTTATCAGACCCTGGACCAGGTGTTCCGCCTGAACTCCGGCGACCCGACCCGCGGCATTATTTACAACCGCTCGACGTCCGGCAAGGAAGAGACGCTGGAGAGCATCCGCGGCGTCCGCCTGACCGAAACCTCCGTCCCGCTGATCACCAGCAAGGGCGGCGGCCTCGGCTACGGCGTACTGATGCCGGTGTTCGCCCAGAACGGCTGCGGCGTGCTGTGGCGCCTCGCCGGAGAAGCCTCGGTCATCGTCAAAGCCAACGCCAAATCCGACGAAGGCAAACTCTACCGCCGTTCGTTTGACATCGGGCGGCCGGACAATGCCAAATGGCAGACCGGCTTTTTCATGCTGGACACCGGCTGGCTCAACCGCATGGACGCCGACGGCTTCTGGGTCGGCACGCTGGGCGAAAAAAGCAACCTCCTCGCCTCCATCCGCGGTGAAAATTCTCTGCTGGATTTCGTGGCGTTCATTCCCCAGAACCGGATCAATCTCCCCGAAAAGCATCAGTACAAAACCATGCGCTTCCGCTATCAGGCCGCCAACGGGCTTTACCAGTTGGCGACACTGGAAATCCCGCCCGGCAGTTCCGCCGTAGCGCTGGTCAACCGCAATCCGGGCATTCAGGTTTTGTGGCTGGTCGAAAACGAATGGCGGCTCGGCGCCGTCCTGCGAGCCTATCTGGATTCAACCCTGATCGTCCGGGAAAATTCCATTATTCTCGTCGAATAGCGCCGAGCGCGGTCCGGCCCCTTCCGGTCAGAACGACAATGCCTTATTCTGAAGCATATTGTTCCACGGATGAATCATTTTCAGATTCGGGAGCGCGGCGTAGATTTCCGGCAAATCGGTTTCTTTCAGAATTCCCCGGAGCATACAGGACTGCGGCCACATCGTGATCGCGTCGCGGAGCATGGAATCCCAGGATTCGGGCGCGTTCATCAGGGTCACGGGCGCATTTTCATCGTTCAGCAGGGCGGCGAGAACGGCGGGAACCGCGCCCTGGCCGCGCCCGGCGAGGTGAATTTCGCGATAGCCGTTGTCTTTCAGCAGCGCAATCGCGCCGAGAATGTCGCGGACTTTCGCTCCGAGATAGGAATCGCCGAGCATCAGATGGCACGACGCATAATGATAGTCGTGCGTATAGGGCGCGAAGAAATAACGGCCGCCATGCTGGTCGCATCCGGTGGGCAATGTATCGCCGATGCCGCGCACGTCCAGCCCGAAAACATGGATGTCCTCGGCGAAATTCATTCCTTTGAGTTCGTCCACGCTGTCAAGGTGCGGAATGTATAGAAATGCCTTGTCGGCGGAGGGCAGATGGTAGAAATCGGCATCCGCCATCAGCTTCATGACCGCCGGAATCTCCGGCTCCACCTCCAGCGCGAAGCGCGAAAATACCCGCCTGCACGGAGAATCCAGGTCGGTGTGCTGGCATCTCAGGATCCGGTAATAGGGGACTTCGACCTTGCCGACGCCGAGATGCCCGGCCAGGAGCGTTTTCAGCTCGGCGGTGCTGTGCTTGCGGCGGCCCGCGGCGAGGCGGTCGGCTTCGTCGCGGATGAAATCGCGGACCATCCGGCGGCCGGTCAGGTATTCGATCTGCCCCACGGGCAGGCAATGGAGTTCTTTTTCCGGGATGGGCTCGATTTCGGGCTCTTTCCAGGCGCCGCCCAACGCGGAGGAGCGGTTGAAAAATTCATAGACGTATTCGCGGTGGTGGATCGAAAAGCCGTGGGACAGCGGCGCGACGCCGATCCGGAGATTGTCTCCGGCGCCGAGCAGGTCGTAAACCCGTTTGGCGTCCTCATAGGTTTCCTGCGCGCCGCGGGCGTCGAAAAAGTCGTTTTTCTGCGCCATGATCATGAACGGGCGCGGTGCCCGGGCGATGATGAAGTCGCTCATTTCGCAGCCGAGGGCGGAAATGTTCGGGGGGATCTGTTCGATGTCGGCGGGAATTTCGTTTTCAACATTGCGCCGCCAGGAGGTCACGTAGCAACTGGCCGCCGCCATCGTCAGGCGGTCTTCGAGCGCGTTGACAAAGGTGGTCATGGTGCCGCCGCCGGAGCAGCCGGTCATGCCGACGTTCGCCCGGTCGACTTCAGGGCGTTCCAGCAGCAGGTCCATCGCGCGGATGGCGTCCCAGGCCCGCCATGCGCCGAACGATTCGCCGGTCAACAGCAGTTGCTTGCCGATCATGTTGTGCTCGCGCGTGGACAGGCCGTTGACGGAATTCGTATTCTTTTCATTCAGGAACTGGTAGCGCTCGCCCTGGCCGATCGGGTCGATCGCCAGCACCACGTAACCCTGCATGGCCAGCCCCTGACAGCCGGTCTGGTAGTTGACCATCGCCTTGCCGGTGGCGGAGTGCCCGCACAGGAACACCACGCCCGCGCCGGTCGGACGGTCCGGAATATAAAGATTGGAAGTCACCGGAAAGTCGGGACGGCTGTAAAAAATAGTCTTTTCGACGCGGAAACCGTCGCGTTTGACCGTGCCGGTGCAGACCGGATTGAGCGGAGTTTTTTCCATGGGGAGGGGGAACACGCTGCGGATTTTTTCCCGCACGGAGGCGACGTAAGCCAGTGCATCCTCACGGGTTTTCAGTTGAGCCAGCCGCTGCCGGCGCTCCTCGTAGACATCCCGGAAACGGTTGATGAAATAGTCCTGTACCGCGTTGCCGAACGTAGGTTGAAAAGAAGCCATTTTTATCATCTCCTGAATTTTTGGCCTGAAAAACAGTGACGTCATTAATATACCCGCCGCAACGGGCATTGTCAATAACCGATTCGGATCGTCAGGCGGATTTTCCGCATTCGGGTTTGCGGATTTTCGGTCTTCAAGTTTTGATCATCGTATTTGTATTTATATATTTAGTGGAATATATTATTCCGGCAAACCAACCGGGGGGTTGAGTTTCCGGTCAAATGAAACGGAGGAAAAACCGCGGCATTGCCGTAAAACCGAAGGGTGCGATGCGGAATAATGGAAATAAACGCGAGATTCCGGGAATCGGCCGGAACAAAAAAGCGCCCGCGGGGTCTGTATAAACATTGGCATTTAAATTTTGAGCGATGGAATAAAAACCAAAATAAAAAGAAGGTCGCAAATGAAAAGTAGTCTGATGAAATCCCTGATCGCCGGCATGATCGTGTCCGGTGCCGCCGTGTCCGTATCTCTGACGGCACAGGAAGCCGCTCCGGCTGCCAAACCCGAAGCCAAACCCGAAGCCGTCAAAGCGAACCCGCTGGATGCGATTCCGGCCGTCGTGGCCCAGTACAACGGCAAAGATATCACCAAGCAGCAGATTCTCGACGAAATCGACAAATCCCTGAAAGAACGCGGCCTTGACGCCAACGCCTATCCGCCGGAAATGCTTGCCCAGGGCATGTTCTCGATCGTCAAGGGCAAAGTCCAGATGGACCTGTTCGCCGACAACGCCGCCAAGGCCGGTTTCAAGATCAACAAGGAAGAAGCCGCCAAACTGCTGAATCAGGATTTCGAAAACCTGAAGAAGCTCAACGCCGAGCAGTACGCCGGCATCGAAGCCCAGATCAAGGCCCAGGAAAACATGACCGTGGCGCAGTATATCGAAAAGGAAGCCGCCAAGCCGGAAGTCCAGCAGCAGGTCGCCATCTACAAGTGGCTGACCGACAACACCGAAGTCACGGACAAGGATGTCGAGAAATTCTATGAGGAAAACAAGGCCGAACGCTTCACCACCCCGGCCGATCCCGAAGGCTCCATCCGCGCCGCCCACATCATGATCGCGGTCAAGGCCGATGATGACAAGGCTTCCGAAGAAAGCCTGAAAAAAGCCACCGAAATCATCGCCAAGCTCCAGAAAGAACCCGCCGCGTTCGACGCAATCGCCCAGGCCGACAGTGCCTGCCCCTCCGGCAAAATGAACAAAGGCCAACTCGGCGTGCTCGTCAAAGACCGTCCCGGCTACTACGGCAAGGAATTCGACCAGGCCGCCTTTGGTCTGGAAGTCGGCAAGATCACCGAAAAACCGGTCAAATCCGAACACGGCTACCACATCATCCGTCGCGATGCTTCGGTCGCCAAAGCCGAAGTGCTCCCCCTCGACGACACCATGAAGGAACAGCTCAAGGGCATGCTCCGCAATAAGAATATGCAGGAATTCTCCAACAATGTCTTCGACCAGGCCGTCAAAGACGGCAAAGTCAAGATCTTCATCAGCGAACCCCAGCAGATGCCTTTCGGCATGATGGGTCAATAAGGAGCAAGGAGGCATCCATGTCTGAAGATAAAAAACAGGAAGAAGCCCGGAGCACAGCCCCGGAAGCCGTAAAACCGTCTCCGGAAAAAAAGCTGGAAAAGAAAATCAATATCATCGCAATCCTTGCGATCCTGGCGATTATCGGGGTGGTATTCTACGTCATCAGCAAGGATGCCGCCAAGCGCAACGCGCCCGAACAGGGCGCCGTGTCTCCGGTTTACAACATGAAGTCGTCCACTGCCGACGGCCCGGCGGTCCCGCCGCCGCCGGCAGTCACCCCCGCCGCTCCCGCGGACGCCGCCAAGCCCGTGCCGCCGAAGGCTCCTCCCGTCGACCCCTGGGCCGACATCCCGGACCCGGTGGCGGAAATCGACGGCAAGCCGATCGCGAAGGCGACTCTGGTGGACAATTTCAACAGCCAGTACCCGGACAGGAAGCCGCAGGGCATCACGCCGGAGATGATCCGCAACTCCGCGTTCGTCATCGCCAACAGTTATGTCAATCATCAACTGATGCTGGACCTGGCCCGCGCGAAAGTTTCCGTCAGCCGCGACGATATCGTCAAGACGCTTCAGGACGCGGTCAAGAATCTTGATCCCGCGCAAATGAACATGTTGAAAACCTCGCTCGCCGCCCAGAACCAGAATCTGGACGCCTATATCCAGCAGAGCGCCGACAATGCGGTCGTCCGTGAAAACGTACTCCTGACCAAATACGGCGAATTGCTCGAAAAAGACATCCAGACCACCGATGCCGAGCTTAAAGAAGCCTACGACAAGCTCAAAGAACAGTATTTCATCACTCCGGCGGACGCTCCGGGAACCATCCGCGCCTCGCACATCCTGTTCATGATCCAGGACCAGAAGGACCAGGCTGCGATGGACAAAGCCCGCGAACAGGCCGTCAAGACCTTGGCCGAACTCCGCAAAAATCCCGAGAAGTTCGCCGAAACCGCGTCCGCCGTCAGCGACTGCCCCAGCAAAAAAGAAGGCGGCTCGCTCGGTGCGTTCGCCAAGGGCGCCATGGTCAAGCCGTTCGAAGACGCGGCATTCAAGCTGAAGGAAGGCGAGATCAGCGAACCGGTCAAAACCCAGTTCGGTTATCACATTATCCGTCGCGATGCGCCGGCGGCCCGTCAGGAAAAATCCCTGGCGGAAGTCAAAGACGAACTGAGCCAATACCTTAAGCGGAACAAAGTTCAGGAAGTCCTGACTGCCGCGTTGGAAAAGTCCCGTCAGGACCGCAAGGTCAAAATCCTGATCCCGGAACCCAAACCGCCGGCCCCGCCCGCGGCGAAATAACGCCCCGGAACGGTAAAAGAGATGGATGATGTTCAGGCTGCCGGAACGGTAAAAAGTTCGGCGGCCTGAATTTTTTTCGCCCCGGTGGTCGCGGTTTTTCGGATTCCGGGGTTGCAATCCGGCGATCCGGCATTATATTTAACCGGTAACGATGAAGGATTTTACGATGTTGCGTTTTGTCAGCAGCCCCTTAAAACTGATTGCCATTCTGATCGGCATTATTTGCGGGTCTTTCCGCCTCTCCGCGGAAGGGCTCGTAATGGCTGTGGAGAAAAGTTGACGTTTATCAATACTGCATCACTGATTTTTACAGCCATGAATGACCTCGGGAAATTCATGGCTGTTTTGTTTTAAGCTGAGGAAAAAATATGTCTAAAAGATTACCCAGAAACGACAAGTACGTGGAAATACTCGACACCACCCTGCGCGACGGCGAGCAGACGCCCGGCGTCTCTTTCAGCCCGGTGGAAAAAGAACAGATTGCCCGCGTCATGCTCCAGCAGATCCGGGTGGACCGCATGGAAATCGGCTCCGCCCGCGTATCCGCAGGCGAAAAAGACGCCATCATCAGCATCATCTCCCGTTTCGCCCAGCGCGGGCTGGACGGCCGCTTCGAAATCCTCGGGTTCGTGGATGGCGGCAAATCCGTCGACTGGATCTGCGACACCGGCGCCAAGGTCATCAACCTCCTCTGCAAAGGCTCCGAGCGCCATTGCCGGATTCAGCTGAAAAAAGAACCCGCCGCCCACTGGGCGCAGGTCTGCAAGGAAATCGAATACGCCCTCGAACGCGGCCTGACCGTCAACGTCTACCTCGAAGACTGGTCCGGCGGTATGCGCGACAACTTCGCCTACGTTTACAACATGACCCGCGAAATCCTCAAATACCCGGTCGCCCGCATCATGCTGCCGGACACGCTCGGCATCCTCTACCCGCAGGAACTCGACCTGTACTTGAGCTGGATGTATTCGGCGTTCCCGGACATCCGGCTGGACTACCACGGGCACAACGACTACGGGCTGGTCAGCTCGAATTCGCTGGCCGCGGTGAAAATGGGGGTCAACGGCGTCCATGTCACGGTCAACGGCCTCGGCGAACGCACCGGCAACCAGTCGCTCAGCGACATCGTGCCGCTGATCCACGACCTGAGCGACCGCAAAACCCATATCGCCGAGAAACAGCTCCACCACGCCTCGCAGCTGGTCCAGACGATCTCCGGCAAGCGCATCTCGTGGAACGCCCCGGTCGTCGGCGCCGACGTTTTTACCCAGACCTGCGGCGTCCATGCCGACGGCGACAAAAAAGGCAACCTCTATGCCAACGCCCTGCTGCCGGAACGCTTCAACCGTTCCCGCAGCTACGCGCTGGGCAAACTCAGCGGCAAGGCGTCGATCGACAAAAACCTCGAACAACTGGGGTTGGAACTGGACGGCGAAGTCCGCGAAAAGGTCCTCCGCGAAGTGGTCCGCCTGGGCGACAAGAAAAAAAGCGTCACCCCGGACGACCTGCCGTTCATCATCGCCGACGTCATGCGCCGCCCGATGAACGAAGTCATCAAGTTCGTCGATTACGGCATCTATTCGAAGCTGGGGGTGACGCCCTACGCCACCGTTGTGGTTGAATTCAAGGGCAAGCGCCTCGAAGCCGAATCCCACGGGGACGGCGGCTATGACGCTTTTATGAAAGCCCTGCGCAAAGCCCTGGCCAAAGTCAAGGTCAAGCTCCCCCGGCTGCTCGACTACGAAGTCCGCATCCCCCCGGGCGGTAAAACCGACGCGCTGGTCGAAGCCACCATCACCTGGGACAACGGCGCGGGCGCGCCGCCGCTGGTGACCACCGGTATCGACAGCGACCAGATCGTGGCCGCCATGACCGCCACCGAAAAAATGATCAACCTTTTATACTCGGAGAATAAAAAGCAATGAAAGGACTGGAACTGGATAAAATCACGCAATCCGCACGCAATAAGATCGTCGCGGTCGAGCCCGACGGCGACCGGGCGGTGTTGTTCATCGCCGACGGCGACAAACGGATTCGCGAGGAGATCCCGTTCCGCCCCTTTCTGCTGCTCGCCGCGCCGGAGTTGTTGAACGGCGCCGGCGTGGATTGCGATTTCGAGGCGTTGAGCGGCGGCGGCGTTTTCCGCTGCCGCGCCAATTTCCGCTCGGAGGACGACCTGGCGGGCGCCGTCAAGTTCCTGAAAGATACGACCGGACGCAATCCGTCGGCGCCGACGGCGGATTTCCGGGTCGTTTCCGATCGCTGCCAGCAGGTATTGATCGCGGAGAAAATCCGGCTGTTCCGCGACATGGACTTCTCCGGGTTGCGCCGCCTGCAGTTCGATATTGAAACCGTGGTGGAGCCCGGCTTCGAATTCTCCAATCCCGAGCGCGAAGGCGACCGCATCATCATCATCAGTTTCGCCTTCAGCAACGGCGAGACGAAGGTGCTTTCGCTCGAGAACATGAGTGAAAAAGAACTGCTTGAGGAGTTCGTCAAACTCGTCCGCGAATACGACCCGGACGTGCTGGAGGGCCACAATATTTTCCGGTTCGACCTGCCGTTCATCGAAGCCCGCGCCAGGCGCCACAAAGTCGCTCTGAAGCTGGGGCGCGACGGCAAACCGGCCGCCCGGCGCAATTCGCGCTTTTCCGCCGCCGAACGCACCGTCAACTACACCCGTTACGACCTGTACGGCCGCCATGTGGTCGACACGTACCACCTGACGCTGTTTTATGACGTGATCCACCGCAACCTCGACAGTTACGGGCTGAAATACGTGGCGCGCCATTTCGGCGTGGCCGCGCCGAACCGGACCTACATCGAAGGCAAGGACATCGCCCGCGCCTGGACGGAAGACCGCCAATCCCTGCTCGCCTACGCCGCCGACGACGTGATCGAGACCCGTTCGCTGGCAAACATCCTGCTTCCGAGCTATTTCTATCAGGCCCAGCTGATTCCGATGAAATTTCAGGACTGCGTGGTGCGCGGCAGCGCCACCACCATCGACTCGATGCTCCTGGCCGAATACCTGAACCACGGCCGCAGCCTGCCGCGCAGCGAAATGTCGCGGGGATTCGAAGGCGGCCTGACCCAGGCGTTCAAAGAAGGCGTGTTCTGCAACGTCTGGCATTGCGACGTGCGCTCGCTGTATCCGTCGATCATTCTGGCGGAAAAATGGGTCCCGTCGCGCGACAGCCTGCAGGCTTACCCGCGGCTGCTGTCCGAACTGCGCACGTTCCGGCTCGAAGCCAAGGACGCCGAGCGCCGCGCCGCTTCACCGTCCGAACGCGACCGCCTGAACGCGCTCCAGACCACCTTCAAAATCCTGATCAACTCGTTCTACGGCTACCTCGGGTTTTCGATGGGAACGTTCAACGACTATGAAATGGCCGAAAACGTCACCGCCCGCGGCCGCGAAATCCTGACCATGATGATGAAATTCCTGGAGAAATCCGGCGCCGTCGTCATCGAAATGGACACCGACGGCATCTATTTCCAGCCCCCGCCGGGTGTGGCGGATACGGCGCTGTTCCAGCAGGAAGTGCAGAAAGCCCTTCCTGAAGGAATCGAAGTCGAGCTCGACGCCACCTATCCGGCCATGTTCGGCTACAAGAGCAAGAATTATGCCCTGCTGACGCATCAGGGCGAGGTCACGTTGGTGGGCGCCGCCCTGAAATCGCGCGGGCTCGAACCGTTCCAGCGCGACTTCATTTATGAACTCGTTTCGCTGCTGCTGCATGGCAAAGGACGGCTGGGGGGCGAGCTGATCGAACGCTCCCGCCGCGCCATCGAAAACCGCGAATGGCCGCTGGACAAGTTCGCGAAAAGCGAAACCCTCGGCGATTCCCTCGATTCCTACAAGCGCAAACTGGCTTCCGGTACCGGCCGCCGCTCCGCCGCCTATGAACTGGCGATCGCCTCCGGGCGCGATTACCGCGCCGGGGATCAGGTGTCGTTTTACATTACCGGCGGCAAGAAAAAAGTCGCCGTGGTGGACAACAGCCGCCTGCTCGCCGACGCCCCCGCCGAACGCGACGAAAATATCGCCTATTATCAGGACAAGCTCGATGAACTGGTGAAGAAATTCGCCGAATTCATCGATGCCGTCCCGGCGGACGATCTTTTCGCATAGCGTTCCGCGCCGCGGTTCCGTGTTATTCCGGCGCGGGATAGAACAGGGCGGTCGTCTGCGCCGCCCTCGGCTTTTTCAGCTGGCGGTAGGCGTTGGCGTATTTCGCGTCGCCGGTGAAATAATGTATTTTGCGCAGGACGCCCCCCAGCGAATCGACGGCGATCGGCCCGTTGAGCTGTTGAAACGGCCATTCGGCCTCGCGCCCGATGTAACCGCACAGGTAATCCACGGCGCTCCGGATGCGCTGTCCGTGCGGCGTTTTTTCCGATATCCAGTCCATCCCCATGTTCTGCGCCATGGAAACGGCGGTGAACAGGATGTCCAGTGCGTAGACGGAGTAATCCCACGAGCGGGTGCGGACGATTTCCCAGGGCAGGACGCCGTCCTGATGAATGAACCCCGGCACCGCATTCTGCAATACGGTCAGGTGTTCGCGGGCGATATCCGTTTCTCCGCAGAAAAGGGCGTAGGCGGCGATCTGCGCATGATACGCCACATCGATATTGTTCCGGGTCTGTTTAAACGCCGCGGCCATGCGCTCGCTCCGCAGCCAGTTCATGTATTCCCGGAACCACTGCTGCAACCGCCGGTAATCCTCCGCATCCATCGCCCGGGCGTTTTTCAAGAGTGCCATGCAGTCCGTCAGCTCGATCATGACGTAAGTGTCGATGATGCCGAGCGGGCGGCCTTCTTCGCGCCCCGGCACGGCCTGGGCGTAAGTCAGGTGCGGGTTCATCCCGGTTTCGGGATCGGTGAAAAATGTTTTCAGCATCTGGACCGCGTGCGCCGCCGCCTCTTCGTCGCCGGTAAAATGATACAGCAGCGCCAGCCCGCGGACCGCGGAGATCATCCGGTTCATTTTAATGATGTCGTTCTTTTCCGCCTCGGGATTGGTTTGTCCGTCGCGGCGGATATAGGGCAGCCCGTCGGGCTTTTTCGGGTCGGGCCACCAGTAGCGCCCGACGCTGATGTAGTCGCGCTTGTCGCCGGTCGGCGCGATCAGAACCTTGTCGAATGTGATGCTTTCCAGTGGAGCGCCCAGCCATCTGGCACGGTTCGCGGCCAGCGATTTCAGTTCGGCGGCGGCGGCCTGTTTCCGGGCGACGAGCGCATCGCCGAGGGTCGGTACGCTTCCCGCGCCGATGGACAGTATCCCCATAACCAGCAGCATGATTCCATGTTTTTTCATAAGCGCCCTTTCATTTGCCGGTAGATATCATAACGCCGATCTGCGCAAAAGCCAATCGGATCGCGAAATAATCCCGGAAATCACGCGCTCCCCGGACGGCGATGCTTTTTCACTCCGGAATCGGCAAGGGGGGTTTCAAGTTTGTGGTTTCTGTTAAAAATTTCTACTCCCGCTTGCATTTAAGCCATTTTTGATATAAAATATAAGTGACCACATATGGTCGGTTATTTCAACGAATTCAAGATAATAAGGGGGGCTTGAATGGTGCAGACGGGAGTTCTGCTTGTCGAGTCGGCTGTAAATGCCATAATGATCATGGTACCGTTAATTTCAGGTTGCAAGCCGCTTTGATTAAGATCGCTAAATTGAAAATGCGCGCGCTTTACCTTGCGCTGACCAATCGCTGGCTCTCCCACGCGGAAATCGCCCGGAGTTACGATGGCGTCGCGTCCACCTACGACGCGGAATGGTCCGTTCAATTGGGCTCGGTCACCACGTCCATGCTCGGCCATCTGCCGCGGGTCGTCTTTGACGGTGAATGGCTCGACCTCGGCTGCGGCACCGGTCTCATCACCGTCAAACTGCCCCCGGAATCGGTCGGCGTGGATATGTCTCCGGCCATGTTGCGCATCGCGGCGCGGCGCTGTCCCCAGTCGTTTTTCGTCAAAGACGATATGCTCCGGTATCTGCGCAAACAGCCCGCCGCCTCCCTGTCCGGCGTCGTATCGGGCTGGGCGATCGGCTATTCCAAGCCCGCCGAAATCATCGCGGAGGCTTCGCGGGTACTGCGAAAAGACGGCATCCTGGCTTTTACGGTCAATTACCATGATTCCCTGGTTCCGGTTTTTAACGCGTTCACCCGCTGCATGTGCCTGTACCCCGGCGAAATGAATCTGGCGCTGTGGCCGCATTTCCCCAAAGACCGCGCCACGTTGCTGCGGCACCTGACCCGCAACGGTTTTGAACAGCTCTGGCAGGAAGACGGCGATATCCCCATTATCCCCCCGAATGACCAGCCCCTCAACCTCGAATGGCTGCTGAAAACCGGCGTGCTGGCGGGCTTCGACCATGTGCTCCCCCTCCATCGGAACCGCAAACTTCAAGCGGATTTCGACCGGCTGCTGGACAATGAAGCTCCGGTGACATACCATTATTTTGCCGGCGTTTTCCGCAAACGCTGACAAAAAAACGAGCCGGAATCAAACGATTCCGGCCCGATAACAGTGAATGATCTGATCTTACAGAGAAGCCAGCTCAATGACCTTGCCGCCCTGTTCGCGGCTGCGGCTCGCGGCCTCGAGGAACGCGATCACTTCCAGGCTTTCGCTGAAATCCAGCGGTGATTTGCCGGTCTGGAAGAACGGAACCACTTCCTTGAGCATCAGCGCGTAATACGGCACGTCGGCCAGCGCCGCCGAGCTCTTGTTGGCTTTGTCGGTGGTGATGGTGCAGCCAAAATTATTGCCGCCGAAACGGTTGCCGCGCATGATGCCGACGCGGCCATCCGCCCAGTTACCCACCACCACGTCGAACTTTTCGTTGCTCAGCGAGCGGACGGTGGAACAACCCTTGCCCATGAAGCGGTAAAGGACTTCCGCGGTATGGATGCCGTACCAGAAATAATCGCGGTAATCGGACAGGAACGACATCGGGCCGAACGCATCGCAGCAGCCGACCGTTTCATCGTCCGCTTTCAGCGAGTTGATGCCGTTGGCGTAACGGATGGCGGACGCGGTCATGACCGGGACCTTGTTCCCTGCCGCCAGCGCGCCGATCGCCTTGGCATCGCCATAGCAGCAGGCCAGCGGTTTGTCGATGAAGACCGGCTTGCCGAACTTCGCCAGAATCTTGAACTGCTCCAGATGCTGTGCGCCGTCCACGCTTTCCAGCAGGAACGCATCCATATCGGACATGGCCTCGATCGAATCGACGATTTCCAGGCCCGCCGCCTTCATGTCTTCCGTATACTGGCCGACGCGGTTGTAGCTGTTCGAAAACGTCTTGCTCCCGCCCGGAAACGCCTTCACGATCCGCGTACCCGGCACGTGAAATTCATTGTCGCTCTTGTTCAGCAATCCGACGAACGCCGGACAATGCGATGTATCCAGCCCGATCATACCGATTTTCAACGTACTCATGTTCGATAACCCTCATGGTTGATTGATGTCTATAACAAAAAGATAACCGGTTTTTTTAAGAAATCAACCCTTTCATTAAAAAATAAACCGGTTTTTTCTAAGGATTTCGCCCGTTGGGCGACCAGCGTTCCGCCGCTGGACCGCGTGCGGGCACGG
>ENA-UOOH01000427-UOOH01000427.1-fermentation-metagenome-genome-assembly--contig:-NODE-427-length-48187-cov-5.267307_pt1 | contig 48187 bp, 48 predicted proteins | sample MGYA00245778_ERZ724025 | MGnify/ENA primary metagenome ERZ724025 (study PRJEB28704, sample SAMN03018313) | fermentation metagenome | biome: anthropogenic terrestrial biome; feature: soil; material...
CAATAATATTTCCTCATCAGTATTATTTTTTACTCCATGGACTTCTCCAGGATATGCTATAGTAGTTGTATTAGGTTCTATTTGCAGCCAGTCCCCATCAATTAAAACATGCGGATTGCCTTTAAGGGTTACAAAAACTTCTACAACGTCATGGGTGTGAGGCATAATTTCTCCACCTGGCTGAATTCTAACATATTGACTTCTTATGCCAAGATTTTCATCTGAAGATAAAAATGGATATAATTCAACGCCTTGAAAATTAGGATGCGGTATATAGTTTTCTATATCGTTTTCAACAATGCGTGATTTAAACTTCCATAGCCCCATTTCTACCATTACTTTCATCATAGTTTTTGCAAAAGGTTTGTTTATTACTAAATCTGCTGCATTATCATAAGGAGTGCTATCTTGATTTATTATAACCAGTTTTTTCCCTTTGAAATACCTTATAAGCCCTGCTGCTGGATATACACGCAAACTGGTACCGGCTACTATTAAGACTTCTGCATTTCTTATGTACTCCAAGGATTTTGCTAAAACCATTTCATCTAAGGATTCTTCATAAAGTACTACATCAGGGCGGATGATTCCGCCACATTCACATAATGGCACACCATTAGAGGATTTAACATAATCAATATTATATTTTTTACCACATTTCATGCAATAATAATTAAGTATTGAGCCATGAAGTTCGAGCACATTTTTTGATTTTGCCATTTGATGCAAACCATCTATATTTTGAGTAATTACTGCTTTAACCTTTCCTAAACTTTCTAAATCAGCTAAGGCTTTATGGCCTTTATTAGGGAGAATACCTTCAGCGAAAAGATTTTCTCTGGCATATTCATAAAAAATGTCTGGATTTTTAATAAAAAAGGAATGGCTTAATATTTTTTCTGGTGGGTATTTATATTTATTTTTTTTATTGTATAAGCCATTTTTGCTTCTAAAATCGGGCAGACCACATTCTGTAGAAACCCCTGCACCTCCAAAAAAAACAATATTATTGCTGCTTTCTATAATTTGTGCTAATTCTTTATAAACATTACTCATAATATAACACCTCTTACTTGATTTTATCATATATTTCCCTTCATATTATAATAAAAACGTAAATTATACAAAAATATTGATTAAAATATATCCAGAAACTGATGGCAGCCATTGGATAAGGTGATTCTTAGATTCAGTTGGAGCCCTCTTATAAGGAATACTTTTCTCCAACTGAGTCTTAGAAGAGCCGATCCAGGGGCGTAGCAACTGTTATTCTCCGCGTTAAGCGGAGGATTACAGTTGGTAGCCATCGAATAAGGTGATTCTTAGACTCAGGTGGAGTCCCCTTATAAGGAATACTTTTCTCCAACTGAGTCTTAGAAGAGCCGATCCAGGGGCGTAGCAACTGTTATTCTCCGCGTTAAGCGGAGGATTACAGTTGGTAGCCATCGGATAAAAAAAATAAATACAAAAAAACTTTAAATCATGTATAAGATATTTAATTAATGGACATATTATAAAAAGAAACTCAAGGCAATAACCTTGAGCTATGGAAACGAAAGTTTCCGAAATAGAACCCCCCATCCCCCTTAAGGGCCGGAATTCCGGCCCTATTTTTTTATTCTGCATAGGGGCGCATATCTATCTCTTTAATTTCAAAATCATTATTATTGCTTATTGTAAATGAAACAGTAACTGTATAATATTTTTTATCTGAACCTTTAATTATTCCATCTGCAATAAATAATGGCAAAGAGTCCTCATAAGATATATCAGTATGATTGAATTCCATAGATAAATTATCATTTAAATCTGAATCAAGTTTTTTTTCAAAGGAACCAAAGGTAAAAACATATCCATTTTTTATCTTTGCTAAATCAAATTCTTTTTGCAGTATTTCAGGGCTTAAAATTATATTAAGATCGTCAGTAAATGAAAATATGTACATTTTTTCATGGCTGGATTCTGAAATATATAAAATAAATTCCTCTTTCCCATCACCATTGACATCTGCCGCATGGGAATAAAAGTTGTCAGCTAAATCATTTAATTCTTTATAGTAATTTCCACCTTTTGTTATGAGCTTTACGCAAGGCTTTCCATTTTCAGATTTATAAACATAGATATGTTCGTTTATGCCATCTCCATTAAAGTCACCTAAAAATGAGTTAAAAACGTTTTCATTGGCACTTATTATTTGATCCTTCTCTTTTTTAAATTTTGATATAGAACAGCTTGATAAAAAAACAAAAAAAATTAAAACTGCAAATACTTTAATAAACTTTTTCATTTGATAACCTCCTAAATTTAGTATTTGCAGTTAAGCTAAAAATTATTTTATTTTATTTATATTAGTAATTATATATTGGGGTTCTTCATTATTATATTTATCCAATGTTAATTTAACTTTATATATTTCAGATGCTTTAGAATTACTATCCAGCGATGCAGTTCTAATTATATAAGTACATTCAGATGGAATATTATATGAAGAAAATTTTGTGTCTTCAAGGCTGCAATCAAGGAATATGCCTTTTGGCAAAATAGATGCAAATTTGCTGTCCATATTTATACTGAATGCCTCAGTATCAGATTTTTCAATATAAGATATTACATCTAAAAGGGCATCCTTCCCAAGAGTTAATGATGCTGGAGCATCTGTGTAAGGAACAAGTCTATTTCCTTTTGGCGTAAGGTAAGTTAAATTTAATTTATCATTACTTTTTAATCCTAAAACAACTATGTTCTGATCGTCTGGAGGTAATGATATATTTCCTACAAAAGAATATCTGCCAGATGCAATCCTCTCCATGCTGTTATTAATATATTTAAATATGTGAAGTATTGGTCCATTACTATCAGAGGATTGTATAATAATTTCTTTGGTATTATCCTTATCAATATCTTTAACTATTAAATTAATTGGCCACCAATCTGAAGGTGTTCCAAGTGAATTTATTGATATATCTGGTTGTAAATCATATATTTTACCGGAACTTGAATAAACTGAAACTGAGTATTTTTGATTTTCTTCATCTGTTTTATTAATTACAATAGAGTCTGACTTTCCATCATTATCCACATCAGCACTATTAAAGGTTTTTACGGAGTCTATTGTTTTCATCGTCTGTGATTTATTAAGATTTACTAATAGTATTATGGATATTATTATGATTGCAATAATGATTGCTGCCCAGATAATTTGATTTTTCTTTACAACATATATTTTCAATTTCAATAGAATTCACCTCCATTAAATTATATGAAGGATTATATTAAAATATTTGTGGGAAAATAAATTAAGTTATAATAATATTTTAGTGAATGGATTGATTAAATGTTGTATAATAAAAACAATGTATATAATAGATAGAATTGGAGGAAAATATATGAAACGTATTGTAGTAGTGTTTTTATTTTCTATAATGCTAATTACTCCTTTAATGAATGGATGTTCAAAAGTCAATAAAAAAGATGAAAATAAAAAAACAATTAAATTTTATACTATGCATTCAACGAATGAGCAGGGTAAAATTTATAGTGATATTATAAAAAAATATGAAAAAAGCAATCCTGAAGTCAAGATAGAAATTCAGGAAATTACAAGCGATGAAGATAAGTTAAAACAAATGATTTCAAATGGTGATGTTGATTTAGCAGGAATAAAAAGGAATCAATTAATAGAATATGCAAAATCAGGATATTTAATGGATTTAACTGACTTTATTGAAACTAATGAATTAAAGGATAGATTATATAAAATTGCTCTTGCTTATGGTAAATATAATGGGAAGACATATGGTATTGGAGATTCTCCAATTGCCATGGAGATTTATTATAATAAGGATATATTTGACAAGTGCGGGATTAATGAGCCGGCAAACTTAGAAGAATTTATTTCAGCTTGCAGCAAACTTAAAAATGGTGGTGTAGCTCCTTTTGAAATAGGAGCTCTTGATACCTGGACCCTGTCACTTTATTATGGAACTATTACATCCCAAACAACTGGTGCTAAAGTTTTTACGGATTTATATGGCTCAGACTCAAGATCAATGAGTAATATAAATGGGTTAAACAATGCTTTTTCAATATATAATTCAGTTTGCTCAAAATGTATTCCAAAGGATTGCATTGATATAAATTACAAACAGTGTGTAACTGATTTTGTGAATGGGAAAACTGCAATGATACCTGGTGGTACTTTTACGGTTAAGCTTATTGATGAAATGAAACATTCAAATTTTAATTATGATGTAATAAAGGAGCCTATTAAATATGTTGATGAACCTATATCTTCTATAAGTGCAAGTGCAGGAGAAGTGCTTGTAATACCATCAAACAGTAAAAATGCTGAAGATGCGAAAAAATTTCTAAAATATATTTTCAGTGAAGAAGCACAAAATATATATACATCAAATGGTTATGTTTCATCATTAAAAACAGCTAATAAAAGTAAAAATGATGTGGAAAAAGTGTTATTAGAACATATAGAGAAGGCCGATGAAAATTCTATTGCTTTTACGGATAATTTGGAACCCAATGTAGCAGAAAATGCAGGCAGAATACTGCAGGAGTTATTTGAAGGGAATATAAAACCTAGTGAAGCCTGGAAGAAAATTTTGAAGCTGTCATCTAAATAAAGGGTTAATTAAGCAGCCGTTAAGATATTTACGGATAGCAGCCATCGGATAAGGTGATTCTTAGGCTCGCTCAGCAGAGCCTTCTTATAAGTGGTACTTTCAAAGCGAGCCTTAGAAGAGCCGATCCAGGGGCGTACCAGCCGTTAGGATATTTACGGATGGTAGCCATCGGACAAAAGATAAAATCAAAAAAAGTCTGAATTTATTCAGACTTTTTTTGACATTCAGGGCATATACCGTAAAAATATAGTTGATGGGTATCAATCTTATAGTCAGTATATTTTTTAGCCTCGTCATCAAGAAAATTAAAATCTGCATTTTCAATATCATCAACCCTGCCGCATGATAAACAAATTATATGGGGATGCTGGCTTGTATTTGCATCATATCTAAAATTATCTTCGCCAACATTTAACTCAATTACCACACCTAATTCAATAAGAGTCTTTAATGTTTTATAAATTGTTGCAAGGCTCATTGTTGGATAAATAGCTTTTAAGTTATCATATATCATTTCAGCGGAAGGATGGGACTTGGTAGATTTTAAGTACTTATATATAGCATACCTTTGAGGCGTTAGCTTTAAATTTTTTTCTTTGAATAACAATGTTAAGTTTTCCATATCCACCATCCTATTAAAAGAAAATTATTATCTACAAATAGCATAATCTATTTATTTTTTTTTGTCAATTAATTTTGAATCATGATCATTAAAAATTGCAAATAACATGATCCCAAACGCAATTAAAGATATTGATGCTGAGTGATATTTTACATAACGCTTTATTTTTCTAATACTTCTGAAGTTCGCAGTAACAAAATCGAGATCATAACATTCATCGCCTATTAATGACAATATGAACTTACCTGAATTATTAAGATACTTATTATTAATTTGATTATTACTCATAGAATTTATTGCTTCTATTTGAATAATATTATAAGGATTAATGCTATCAGTAGATTTAGATACTATTTCTATATTATTTTTAGATGCAAAAGCTTCAACGCTTTCAGCAGTAAATTTAGAGGAGTTTGTATAACTTAAAATTACTTCGTTGCTTGAACCTAACATATTAAATAGCAGGCAGTCGCCTGGAATATTTATAGTATTTTTGAAATCAGGAACCATATTTAGCATCTGCCCTGGTAGGAATACAAAAATTATGGTTCTATCCGGTTGATTATTCCTCTGTAAATCTATGGATTTCATACATTCAAGAATGATTGAAGGCGGCAAGGCATAATTTATGTACTCTTCTTTTTTTATATAAGGGTTTCTATATATCCCATCATAATAGGTTAATATAACTAATGGCTTATAGGAAGTATTCTTTCCATCAATTTTTCCAGCTAATATTTTAGAATTAGATAATTCTATATCTGCACCTGACTGCACTTTTAAAGTATATCCCTTTTTAGAAAATTCCGTTAGCTCCGTATAAACCCGTCTTGTTACAATGAACTTAATAAGGGGGTTTTCTGATGAATTGTTTATTTGATCATACAAACCTGATTCATTTTTAAGATCTAAAGTGTGGGAGGGCGTTATAACTGCAGCGGCTCCATTATATTTTAAAAATGCATCAGTTTTTTTTATTTCTTCATCAGTCTTATTATAGTAGTCATCAAATAATACTATCTCATTTAGTAGTATATTTTTATCAGGTAATTTTTCTATAATATCAGCATGACCTTTAACTACACCACAATTATTATTTCCTTTAAAAAATTCAAAGAAATCCTCTCCGTAGTTATATTTTTTAATTTCTTTTCCATGTTTATCTATAACCGACAAAATTGAAGGATATTTAAAGTTTGGCATATATGTAATAAGGTCTCTTGAATAGCCCTCAGGGTAATAGGGTTTTAATCCAATGTTAGCGATATATTCAATTATATATTTTGAAGAAAGGTCATAGTATTGGGATTGATTCTTAGATTTGTCCCATATAGCTTGAAGATTATTTGCATGTTCAACAGCTCTATCATTTAAAAAAGTATCATCTCTAAAACTTTGACCCATATTTGAAATAAGCAGTATAAGTGAAATTACAATTAAGGGAATAAGATATTTAATACTGATTTTCTTACTGCTCATTTTATCACCTTACTTTCATAAACGAATATATTATAGCAGAATATTTGATTATGTTAATTATTATTATATTTAAATTTAGCTAATATAGTATAAATAATTAAAAAATAGCTCCCTGAGGCAGCTATTAGATTGCTCCTACATATTATGAAAGCAGCATGAAATATCAATAAAATATTTAATGCTGCTTTAGGAATGCTATTACGAGCTATTTTAATGCTTCAAGCCTGTACTGCTGTACTTTTTTATTGGATTCATCTAATAAAAGTTCAAATTCATATATGTTTCCACCATCTAACAATTTATTAAATCTATCTTGAATATCAGTTGATTCAGAGATCTTTCCAAGGGAATACAGCGTAATAATGTTATCGAGAATATCAGAAATAATACTGGATTTTATTTCAAAGGTTCTTTGTGCATCAATGATTTCCCCTTTTATTTGAGACATTTCTGTATCAAGTTCAGTTACTAAATCAGCAGTTTTTTTAAGCCTTTCTTTGATATCTTCAGGAATGCTTTGCTTATACTTGTAATTTAAAGAATGTTCAATAGTGGCCCAAAAGTTCATTGCTAAAGTTCTTACCTGAATTTCAGCTAATATTTCAATTTCTCCCACAGTAGTTTGAACAGGATACTTTATTATAATATGATAGCTCCTGTAGCCGCTTTCTTTCTGATTATTAACATAATCTTTTTCATAAACAATTTTTAAATCTTTACCATCTCTTTGGTGAATCAAATCAACAACTGTATATATATCCTCTACAAATTGACATACAATTCTTATTCCTGCTATATCCTCCATTTCATCTGCTATTTTGCTAAAAGGGATATCAAGTTTTTTAGCTTTTTCAAGGATGCTTGATATTTCTTTAACTCTGCCAGTGACAAACTCAATTGGAGAATACTGATTTTTATCTCTATATTGTTTTCTTATTCCTTTAAACTTAACTTTTAGTTCTTCGACAGCCTGCTCATAGGGTATTAAAAATTCTTTCCAGTCATTAACTAACATATTGTCCCCCTCCTTTGTCTCCCTTACCATTTTAGCAAATAATCTGCAATAAATAAACTTTTAATTCATTACATTTTTTCAACAACTTCAATACCAAGAAGTGAAAGGGCGTTTTTAATTACAATAGTTGATGCTTCAACAAGTTTAAGCCTTGCAGATTTTAAACCTTTATTTTCACAGGATAAAATAGGGTGCATATTATAAAGCTTATTGAAAGATTTTGCCACATCAATTACATATCTTGTAACAATTGAAGGTTCATATTTTTCTATAGCAAGATTTATTGCATTATTAAAGGCTGATAACAATTTTGATAGCTCAAATTCTTCAGGTGTTACCATATCAGTGAAATCTGGAGCAGCACTAAAATCTTCTTGTGAAGCTCTTCTTAAAATGCTTCTTCCCCTTGCATAAGTGTACTGTACATAAGGTCCTGTTTCACCGTCAAAATTAAGAATTTCATTCCAGTTAAATATTATATCTCTTTCTCTGTTGTTTTTAAGATAAGTAAAAATAACGGCACCAATTCCAATTTTTTTAGCTAAATCATCCTTGTTCTCAAGATTAGGATTTTTATTTTCAATGAGCTCTCTTGAGCGTGATACAGCTTCATTTAATAAATCTTCAAGGAATATTACATCTCCCTTTCTTGTAGAAAGCTTTTTATCCTCAAATTTAACAAGACCAAAGCCTACATGTATGCATCTATCTGCAAAATCATATCCCATAAGCTTTAGAACAGTAAATACCTGTTTAAAATGAAGCGTCTGCTCTGAACCTACTACATATACATTTCTATAAAAGTGATAAGTTTTATCTCTATAAATAGCAGCAGCTAAATCTCTTGTAGCATAAATTGTTGCTCCATCTGATTTTTTAATGATGCAGGGGGGCATATTATAGGCATCAAGGTTTACAACTTGTGCGCCATTGCTTTCTGTTAAGAGACCTTTGGCTTCAAGTTCATCAATAACAGCATCCATCTTATCGTTATAAAAGCTTTCACCTGCATAAGAATCAAATTTTATTCCAAGCATATCATATACTTTATTAAATTCTTTCATACTTAAATCTTTCATCTTTTTCCAAAGCTCAGTTTCATGAGGGCAGCCATCTTCGAGAGCTTTAAAATGCTGTCTTGCAATATCTTCAAGCTCAGGATCCTTTTCTGCTTCCTCATGAAATTTGACATAAATTCTAAGCATCTCATTAATAGGATTCTTTTCTAATGCATCTTTATCTACCCATCTATCATAAGCAGTTATTAATTTACCAAATTGTGTTCCCCAGTCCCCAATGTGGTTTATTCCTATAGCTTTATAACCTTGGGATGAAAATAATTTATAAAGTGAATTTCCTATAGCTGTTGAATATAAATGCCCTACATGAAATGGTTTTGCTATGTTAGGGGAGGAATAATCTATGGTAATTGTTTTACCTGCCCCATCATTAGAATGGCCATAGCAGTTTCCTTCACTTATTATATTTAAAATAGTTTTTTCTGTGAAAGCAGCCTTTTCAATAAAAAAGTTCAAATATCCAGATACAGAATCGATTTTTTCAAAACCTTCTTTATCAATAGATGAAACAAGCTCATCAGCAATTAGTTTAGGTGATTTTTTCATTGCCTTTGAGAGCTTAAAGCAAGGCAGTGCAAAATCACCAAGCGCAGCATCCGGCGGAATTTCTATCATTTTTTCAATTTCCTTTGCATCAATATTTATTATACTTGCTATTCTTTGTGCAATTGTCTTTTTATAATCCATATTTAACCCTCCATTTTATCATTTTAAAATAAGAACCGATTTATTCGTAACACCTAGCTTAAACGGGGTGTTACGAGTTATAGTCATCGAATAAAAAATCGTGCTATAAGGTCAAGGCAGCTGGTCAGTATGAATGTATTACAGATTATAGCCATCAAATAAAAAAACCGTCTCAAAAAGAGACGGTTTATCCGCGGTACCACTCACATTGGCTAAAAGCCCACTCGTTTTTTAACCCTTTCGGGGCAATCCATACTAATGCAATACTTCAGTTTCTGGATGCATCTTCAAGGTTCTATTCTCTTAACTCATCCTTAAAAGGCTTTCACCATCCCTTTCTCGCTTTAAGGCATCATTAAAATACTTATCCTCTTCATCGATTTTGCAAATTTGTATAATACTATATATTATAAATTTTAAAAAGTCAAGCTTGCTTTTTTCTTGTTTTATTTTCTGTGCCATTTAACAGTCTTTTAATATTTGCCCTGTGAAGGAAAATAACAAAGAAGGCTGCAGCAAGCATAACATAAAAGGCAATTTGGTTCTCAGGGCTAAAGAATTTAAATAAAAATGCAGATAATACACAGGCAATCATTGAAGATAATGAGACATAATTTAAAACATATTTAAGAATATTCCATATTGCAAAAGGTATTAAAGCTGAAAGGGGATTTAAAACAAGCATAACACCCATATAAGAGGATACACATTTCCCGCCTTTAAACTTTGCAAAAACAGGGTAGGCATGACCAACCATTCCACAGGCACCTATAATGGCTGCAATATCAATTCCATAGTATCTTCTTGCTAAATATGTAGGAATCATAAGCTTTGCTATATCAATTACAGTTACAATAATTCCAGCTTTTTTACCAAGAACTCTTCCTGCATTTGTGCCGCCCATATTTTTAGAACCGTGTTCTCTTATATCGATATTGTAAAACTTTTTTCCTATTACAACTCCTGTTGGAAATGAACCTATAATGTAAGATAAAACAGCAAGTAAAAATATTTTCATATCCAATCTCCTTTACAAATAATATTAATAATATTTTAAACAAGAAATAGATTTTTTACAAGAATTAATATATTTGTCATTAAATTATATTTATTTACCTATTTAAATTATTCGCTTTTTAATAATTTTAAGGTTTTATATATACATTGGCAGGCGTAATCTATATCCTTAACTGTTAAAAAGTGCCCTGGACTAAATCTTACAGTACCTTTTGGATAGGAGCCTAAAGTTTTATGAGCAGATGGCGCACAATGCAGTCCAACTCTTGTCATTATACCAAAATCCCTGTCTAAAACAAATGCAACTTCTGAATTATCAAGCTTTGGAAAATCCAAAGATATAACAGCAGTTCTGCCCTCTGTTCCATTTATTCCATAAAGTACTGCGTCATCCATATTGTTTATATTATCTAAAAATCTTTTCGTGAGATCATCCTCAATGGCTTTTATGTTTTCAATTCCTTTATCTTTAATATATTTTAATGAAGCATTAAGCCCATATATTCCTGGGATATTTAATGTGCCTGCTTCAAATTTATCAGGCAGATACCCTGGCTGAAGCTCTGATTCAGATAGACTGCCTGTGCCGCCTTCAATTAAGGGCTTAATTTCTTTTGCAAATTCACTGTTAATTAAAAATCCGCCAATCCCCTGTGGACCTAAAAGCCCTTTATGGCCTGTAAAGCATAGGGCACTTAAATTATATTTTTTAAAGTCTACAGGCAGTATACCTGAAGTTTGTGCGGTATCCAAAACAAACTTTATATTATGCTTCTTACATATTTTTCCCACAGCTTCTGCATCTATTATGGTTCCGCAGACATTAGATGCATGTATCATAACGAGAAGCTTTGTGTTTGGCTTAATATATTTTTCTATATCATTTGGATTAAGTTTTCCCAGTGAATCGCAGGGAACCCTGTCAATTTCTATGCCTTTAAGACCCATAAGAGGTCTCATAACAGCGTTATGCTCCATGGAGGATACAATAACGTGATCTCCATCTTTAAGATATCCTTTTATTATTGTGTTTAAGCTTTCTGTAATATTTTTTGTAAAAACAACATTTAAAGGCTCATCGAAATTAAATAAATCGCACAGCATTTCACGGGTTTTATATACTACCTGACCAGCATTTTTTGATGATGAATATATTCCTCTTGACACATTGCTTCCAACCTTATTTATGTATTCACACATTTTTTCAGAAACTTTAGGTGCTTTTGGATAAGATGTAGCAGCATTGTCTAAATATAACTTATTCATAATATTCCTCCTGCGTGCTTTTTTAAATTACAAATTACAGATATATTTTATCATATATATTTGATATAATTATTTAAAATAATAGCATATCTCTTTTTTATTTATTAAATATATATTACTATATTATTTAAACTTTTAAAAATAATAATAAATGGTAAAATAAAGTAAAGGAGTTGATGAGTATGTCTAAGCCCTTTATTGGAATTACAAGTAACTATATAATTGCCGAGTCAGGACGGTCTTTAGGTCAGGAAAGATATTTTGTGACAAAGGAGCTTGTTGATGCAGTATGCACGGCAGGGGGAGTCCCGGTTGCAATACCAATTATAAACAAAGAGGAAGATATGCTTAATATTATGAGCAATTTAGATGGGATTATATTATCTGGCGGTTATGATGTAAATCCAATTTATTATGGCGAAGAACCATCAAAGCATGTAGGTTTTACATATACGCCAAGAGATCTCTGTGAGCTTTTTATTGTAAAAGCAGCTATTGAAAAGGATATGCCTGTTTTAGGTATAAGCAGAGGACAGCAGATAATTACTGTAGCTTTTGGAGGAAAATTATATCAGGATATAAGTGAAAATGAAGAAGCCTACTTAAATCATATGCAAAGGGCTAATATCAATGATATAGGACATTATATAGACATTGTTCCAGGAACAAGGCTATATGAGATTTTTAAGGTAAATAGGCTTTTAGTAAATAGTTTTCACCATCAAGCTGTAATGGCTGCGCCAGCTAATTTTTTGGTTTCTGCAACTTCTTCTGATGGAGTAATTGAAGCTATAGAGCATAAATACAAACCAGTTATGGCTGTTCAGTGGCACCCTGAAATGATGGTAAAAAACCATCCAATAATGATTAAAATATTTGAGGAATTTATAAACCGCTGTAAATAGGAAGGAGAGATAAAAGTGGAAAAGGGGTATATTCAAGTTTATACAGGGAATGGAAAAGGGAAAACAACAGCAGCTTTGGGGCTATCACTTAGAGCTGTTTGCGCTGGCAAAAAAGTATATTTTGGTCAGTTTGTAAAAGGAATGGATTATAGTGAGCTTAAAGCTGTTCAATATTTACCTAATTTTGAAATACATCAGTTTGGAAGGAACTGCTTTATATATGATAAGCCATCAAAAGAGGATATAAGATGTGCAAAAGAGGGACTTGAGGAATGTAAAAATATTTTAAAATCTGGAGAATATGATTTGGTAGTTTTAGATGAAATTAATATTGCAGTCTTTTTTGAACTTTTTTCTGCTGAAGAGGTAGTTAATGTTTTAAAGGAAAGAAGTCCTAAAACAGAAGTAATATTAACAGGCAGATATGCAGATCCTAAGATAATTGAGATGGCAGATTTAGTAACAGAAATGAAAGAAGTAAAGCATTATTATACTGAAGGAGTTCAAGCAAGAAAAGGTATTGAATTTTAAACTTTCGCCTTGAGCCTTAAAAAAGCCGATTTAGGGGCGCAGCATCCGTAATACCCTGTTTAAGTGGAGTATTACGGATGGTACGCCATGAGATAAGGCGATTTATAGACTCAAATGGAGAATTTAAAGCTTTTGGGAGATGAATTTTTATGAATGTAGAAATAATATCAGTTGGAACTGAACTTTTACTTGGGAACATTTTGAATACAGATGCTCAATATATATCGAGAAGACTATCAGATATAGGGCTTACTGTTTATTTTCAAACTGTAGTTGGGGATAATAAGGAAAGGTTAAAGAAGGCTTTTAAAACAGCCTATGAAAGAGCAGATATTATAATTACTTCTGGGGGACTTGGACCTACAAATGATGATTTAACTAAAGAAACTGGTGCGGAATATTTTAATAAAAAACTTGTTTTGGATGAAAAATCATTAGATGCAATAAAGGAATATTTTAAAAGCTTAAATAGGAAAATTGGGGAAGGAAATAAAAAACAAGCTTACTTTCCTGAGGACGCTATAATTATTCCAAATGGAAATGGAACAGCTCCGGGATGTATTATAGAGGATGGCGGGAAAGTGCTGATAAACCTTCCGGGTCCGCCTTCAGAGCTTATTCCTATGTTCGAAAATGGTGTTATGCCTTATTTGACAAAGTATCAGGATGGGGTTATTTTTTCAAAAGTATTAAGAGTATGCGGCATTGGAGAAAGCTTTGTAGCTGAAAAAATAAAAGATATTTTGGATAAGCAAACAAACCCCACAGTAGCTCCTTATGCTAAAGAGGGAGAAGTTACTCTTAGAATTACAGCAAAGGGCAGGGATGAAGAGGAAGCTAAAAGACTTATTGTACCAGTTGAAAAAGAAATAAGAAATATTTTAGGTGATTATGTATATGGGGTAGGGGAAACTACTATTGAAGAAGTAGTTTCTAATATGCTCATAGATAAAAAATTAACTCTCTCGGTAGCAGAATCCTGTACTGGAGGGATGATAGCATCAAGATTTATTAATGTCAGCGGAGCTTCAAACTTTTTTATTGAAGGGGACGTTACTTACAGTAATGAGGCAAAGGTGAGACGCCTTGGAGTAAAGGAAGAGACCTTAAAAAAGTTTGGTGCAGTAAGCGACAAAACAGCTTATGAGATGGCAGAAGGTATTGCAAGGGCTGCTCATACTGATATAGGATTGTCAACTACAGGAATTGCAGGCCCAGAAGGTGGAACCATAGAAAAACCTGTGGGACTTGTTTATATTGGGCTATACTTTAAGGGCGAAATCACTGTAAAGGAGCTTCATTTAAAAGGTAATAGGCAAAGGGTGAGAAATGAGGCAACTATTGAAGCTATTGATATGCTAAGAAGGAAATTAATTAATGCTGCTGCTATAAAATAGTTTTTTCTGAAATATTTTAAATATGGTGCAAGACAAACTGTAGGGAGCGGTCTTGACCGCTCCGACCTCCTAAATTCTGATCATTGTGCGGCGGAACGGTCAAGACCGCTCCCTACACTCTTCATTCCATATATTCTTCATTCCATATATTTTTCTTATCTATACTGTCTTTGTGTTTTTCATAATCATGATATTTTGCAATAGTTCCATTTTTGAATAATAACAAAAGTGTTCGAATATATTATTACAATAATGTAAATTAATAATTATTTTTAATTGCCAATATTTATTGTTATATTTGCACGCAAATGCTATAATAGTCTAAACAAATTCGAGGGGGGTGCGAAAAATGCAGGATATGTTTTATATTTGGCTATCAATAGCAGTCATTGCAGTTCTAATTGATGCTTTTTCAAGTAACTTTTTCTTTGTTAGTTTTTCAATAGGAAGTATACTTGCAATTATTTCAATGTTTTTAAATGCTTCTGATTCAATTCAGATAATTGTCTTCATAATAGGCAGCTTGATTTCCATAATAATATTATATCCAATAACTCAAAGAGTTTTAAAGAAATCTGTTAAAAGAACAGCTAGGATGGAAGAAAAATATATAGGAAAAGAACTTATTGCTAAGGAGGACATTACTGATAAGGCCACCATTAAAATTAACGGAATATACTGGACGGTAAAAAATGAAGGAGAAGAAATAAAAAAAGGAGATAAATTTATTATTCAAAGAATAGAGGGAACAATATTAATTATAAATAAGAAAGAGGGGGACTAAAATGAAGATTTTTTTAATTGTACTTTTAGTAATTTTCCTAATCACAATGTTATCAAGCATTAAGATTGTAAACACAGGATATGTATATGTTGTAGAAAGATTTGGACAATTCAAAACCACACTTGAGCCAGGCTGGCACTTTTTAATCCCATTTGCAGACTTTGTTAGAAGACGAATATCTACAAAGCAGCAAATACTTGATATTGAACCTCAAAGCGTTATAACAAAGGATAACGTAAAGATATCTATTGATAATGTTATATTTTACAAAGTTTTAAATGCAAAAGATGCTGTATATAATATTGAAAACTATAGATCAGGTATTATCTATTCAACTATTACTAATATGAGAAATATAGTTGGAAATATGACATTAGATGAAGTCCTTTCAGGGAGAGATAAAATAAACAATGAGCTTCTTGCTGTAGTTGATGAAATTACAGATGCTTATGGAATAAAAATATTATCAGTTGAAATTAAAAATATAATTCCACCTGGAGAAATACAGCAGGCTATGGAAAAGCAAATGAGAGCAGAAAGAGATAAAAGGGCTACAATACTTCAGGCTGAAGGAGATAGGCAAAGTAATATAGAAAGAGCAGAAGGGGAAAAAGAATCTAAGATACTTCAAGCTGAAGCTGAAAAAGAAGCCAATATTAGAAGAGCTGAAGGATTGAAAGAATCACAATTGCTTGAAGCAGAAGGTAAAGCTAAAGCAATTGAAGCTATTGCAGCAGCTCAGGCTAAAGCAATTGAACAAGTAAATAGAGCAATAATTGATTCTGGAACCAATGAAACAGTGATTGCATTAAAACAAGTTGAAGCACTGAAGGAAATGGCTAAAAACCCAGCAAATAAACTGATATTACCAAATGATATGCTTTCTACTCTTGGAAATGTAGATGCCATTGCAGAAGTAATTAAAATGGGCAAGAAATAAAGCATGATTTATTAAATTTGTATCATTAAAAGTTTTAGCTGTAGAAGAAATTAAAGAAATTATAAATTAAAAGCCCGTCATGTTATTTTGAACTTTCATGACGGGTTTTCTTCTGGACTTTAAAGTTAACAGCTTTTTCAATAGATGCTTCAAGACATTCATCTATTAGCTCGTCTGTAATAATAAAGTGTTGTTCTTTCTTCACAATATCACCCCTTTCATAACGTATCTTATTATTATAGTATTTAATTTGAAAGAATGCAAGTGGTTTTTAAAATTTTTTTTTTGATGCGCTAAATGCAAGTTAAAATGAAACACTTTTTTCTCAGAGAGTGATTTATAAAATGCTCATTACGAATAATTTGAATGGTAGGAAACAATCTTGACGTTTCTGCCCGGTGTTGATGCAGAAGGGAAACAAACGGTAGGGAGCGGTCTTGACCGTTCCGCCCCCCAGATTCTAATCATCGTCCAGAGGGATCCCCTACAGAAATTATGTAATATTTCTCAATATAGCTTAAATATTTGATATAATATATATATTACCATTGGATGTGGAGGTTGTTTTATGAAAGATGGAGAAATTGTATTTGCACTTGATATAGGCACTAGAACTGTTATAGGTATAGTTGGGGAAGTTGAGGGAGAAAATTATAAAGTACTGGCTGTTGAAAAAATGGAGCATAAAAGCAGAACCATTATTGATGGTCAAGTAAGCGATATTGAAAAAGTTGCAGAAGTTGCAGAAAAAGTTAAAGAGAATCTTGAAAAAAAATTAGACATAAAACTTAGCAAGGTGGCTATTGCAGCTGCAGGCAGAGTATTAAAAACAATGGATGGCGAAGCTTCTAAGGAGATAAAAGATTATGTTGAAATAAATCAGGAAATGGTTAATGCAATTGAAATAGAAGCAGTCCAAACTGCACAAAAAAAGCTTACAGAGGAACTAAAAGAAGATGAAAAGGATACTTATTATTGTGTTGGATATACTGTTAATAATTATTTTTTAAATGATTTTATTATTAAATCATTAATTGGCCAAAAGGGTAAAAAAATGAGTATTCAAGTGCTTGCAACCTTTTTACCCCAAACCGTTGTAAGCAGTTTATATGCTGTAATGAAAAAAATCGGTCTTGAGGTAATAAGCCTTACTCTTGAGCCAATTGCAGCTATAAATGTAGTAGTACCTGATGATATAAGATTATTAAATATTGCACTTGTAGATGTAGGCGCTGGTACATCTGATATTGCAATTACAAAAGAGGGGTCAGTAGTAGCTTATGGAATGGTCCCTATAGCCGGAGATGAAATTACAGAGGCTATTTGCCAAAATTACATAGTAGATTTCAATACAGGAGAAAATATTAAAATTTCTCTTTCATCCATGAATTCAGACGAAGTAAAATTTACTGATGTATTAGGGATGAAAAATGTTGAAAAAAAAGAAAAAATTCAAGAAGTTGTGCAGCCGGTAATTGATTCTCTTGCAGATGAAATTGTAAATAATATTATCAATTTGAATAAGAAAGCTCCAAATGCTGTAATACTTGTTGGTGGAGGAAGCCAAATTAAAGGCCTTGGGGATAAAATTGCAAACAAGCTTAATATGCCAGTACAAAGAGTAGCTGTAAGAGGAAGAGAGGCAATTAGAAACCTTATAATGGAAGAAGGCATACTTGATGGCCCAGATTCTATAACTCCAATTGGTATATTCGTATCTTATTGCATGCAAAAAAGTAAAAATTTTATTAATGTAAAACTCAATGGTGAGAAATTAAAAATATATAATACAAGTAAAATTACTGTAGCTGATGCTTTAATATTAACAGGTTTTGAGCCTAAAAGTCTTATAGGGAAAAATGGCGAAGATCTTATATTTCATTTAAACAATCAAAAGATTATAATAAGAGGTGAAATAGGAAAATCAGCTGAAATATATGTTAATGACAAAATGGCAAATATAAGAACACAGATATTTGAGGATGATAATATTGTGGTTCTAAAAGGATATAATGGGAGCAGCGCAGCCCTTACAGTAGAGGAGCTTAGGAAAAAATATATAGATGATGATGCTGTAATTTTTGTTAATGGGGATGCCGTAGGAAATGAATATTTAATAAAAAATAATGATTATATTCAGACAACCTATAAAAATCAGAATTTATCAAATAAAAATGATGTAAAAAAGACATCAGATGATAATACTTTGAAGGATAAAGAAGTGTTATATGTAACTGTGAATGATAAAAAAGTTAAATTAGATGGAAAAAATCATATTTTCATTGATATTTTTAATTATATAGATTTTGATATAAAAAAACCAAATGGCAGCATTGTTTTAAAATTAAATGGCAAAAACGCAGGTTATATGGATGAAATAAAAGATGGAGATAAAATTGAAATTTATTGGGATAAGAAATAGTACATTAAAGTCATTATGAATATATAAGTTTTTAAAATGGAGGCGTATTTATGAAACTACGCGATGTTCAAAGGCTACTTGAAGCAAAAGTTATTACAGGTGAAGACAAGCTTGATGATGAGGCACACTACGCTTTTGGGTGTGATCTTATGAGCGATGTGCTGGCATTTGTTAAGGGAGACACTATACTTCTTACAGGGCTTACTAATGTACAAACTATTAGAACTGCAGAGATGACAGATATAAAATGTATTATCTTTGTAAGGGGGAAGCAGCCAGATGCTAATGTTATTAAAATGGCAAAGGAATTAGGCATTTGTTTAATGTATACCAAACATATAATGTATACATCCTGCGGAATACTTTATGAAAGCGGACTTAGGGGAGCTGATGCATATATATGAGAGATGAATTCATAAAGCTTAATTATGAGATAAAAAGCAGAGACTTTATAAACGGCGGGGAAGCATCCAGCTGTGTAAAAAAGGCACTTATGCAGCTTGGAATTAAAAGCGCTATAATTAAAAGAGTATGTGTGGCCTGCTATGAAGCTGAGATGAATGTGGTTATTCATACTTTAGGCGGTAATATGGAAGTTATTATATATAATAATAAAGTTGAAATTACAATGAAAGACCAAGGCCCAGGTATAGGAGATATTGATCTTGCCATGACTGAAGGTTATTCAACAGCACCCGATGAAGCAAGGGAAATGGGGTTTGGAGGCGGAATGGGACTGCCTAATATAAGAAAGAGCAGTGATGAATTTTATATAAATTCTGTTTTAGGTGAATATACACTTGTAAAGATTATAATTAATTATTAATAGGGTGTGATATTATGAAAGAGATATATCATTCTGTAAAGCTTGTTGAAGAAAACTGTATAGGATGCTCAAGATGTATGACAAAATGTCCTATGGAAGCAATTAGGCTTAAAAATTCAAAAGCTGTTATATACGAAGAAAAATGTATTGATTGCGGAGAATGTATTAAAGTCTGCCAACATAACGCTCATAAAGCTGATTTAGATGATATTGAAGCAATAAAAGATTTTAAAGTAAAAGTTGTTATACCTTCAGTTACCATATATACTCAATTTGGCAGCTATATTAATCCTTCGTTAATAAATGAAGCTGTAAAAAGCCTTGGGTTTGATGAAGTATATGATATTACTTATGCTTGCGACATTGTTTCTGAAATTATAAAGAAGGAAATAGAAAATACACCAAAACCTGTAATCGGATCTTTCTGCCCTGCAGTGGTTAGATTGATTGAAGTAAATTATCCTACTCTTATTGAGCATGTAATTAAGGTATTAACACCTATTGAAGTAGCAGCTTCTCTTATAAGAGAAAAGTATGCCAAACTTAATTATAAGCCAGAAGATGTAGGAATATTTTATATTACCCCATGTGTATCTTGGATAACGAAGGTTAAAAATACTGCGTTAAACAGGAAGTCGCAAATAAATGGAGCAATTCCTATGAGTGATATATATCCAAGCTTATTAAAATATGTGAATAAAAATAAGAGCTCCTATACTGAGAAAAGTACTAATATGTCATATACAGGGGTTTTATGGGCAGTAAGCGGAGGACAGTGTAGGAGTATGGAAATGGATGAATTTATTTCAGTAGATGGAACTAAAAATGTAATAAAGGTGTTAAATGATATTGAAAACGGAAAGTTTAGTGATGTAAAATATGTTGAGCCTTATGCCTGTGATGGCGGCTGCGTTGGGGGAGTTTTGCTTGTAGAAAATCCTTATAATGCAAAGAGAATTGCTTTAAATTTAAACGAACATATAAATTTTGAATATAGGTTTGGTGGATTAAGCGATGGACTTAAAAATAAGTTTACAGTTGAAAATAATATAAATAAAAATTATGATATTAAGCTTGCTGATGATTTTGAAAGTGCGGTTAAAAAAATGAAATATATGAATAATATAATTAACTCTCTTCCTGGAAATGACTGCGGACAATGTGGCTCACCATCCTGCAGGGCTTTTGCAGAAGATGTTGTAAAAGGGTTATCATCTTTAAATGAATGTAAATTTATCCGATGACCGCGGTGTCTGGCGCTAAATGAAGGGGGAGATATGAAAAATGTTAGTGAAGGATTTAGCTGACAAACTTGATCTCAAGCTCATTTCTGGGGAGAAAGGGCTGAAAAACAATGTTGAAGGTGCATATTGCTGTGATTTATTAAGCTGGGTAATGTCTCATGGAAGCAAAAATGATGCATGGATAACAGTTCAAGTTCACCCTAATATAGTTGCAGTAGCATCCTTACTTGAGATGTCATGCATTATAATTCCTGAATCTATAGAGGTTGAACCTGTTACTATTGATAAATCCAATCAGGAATCTATACCAATATTACAGTCAAAGGATAATGCATATTTAATTTGCAGCAAATTGAGCAGTTTGATATAAAATGAAACTGTATTGTGATTTACATATACATTCTGCACTTTCGCCCTGCGGTGATGATGACATGACTCCGCAAAACATTGTAAATATGGCTAAGCTAAAGGGACTGGATGCTATTGCTGTAACTGATCACAATAGCTGTGAAAATACTGCGGCCTGCGTTGAAGCAGGTAAGAGGATTGGACTTATGGTCATTCCGGGTATGGAGATTCAAACAAGAGAGGATATTCATGCCCTATGTTTGTTTAGCAGCGTGGATAAAGCATTATCATTTCAGGATTATGTATATAAAAATATGCCTGAAATTAAAAATAAGGAAGAACTGTTTGGCAGGCAGCTGATTTTAAATTCTAAGGATGAATATATGGGGACATGTGAAAGGATGCTGCTCACATCAACACTTATTTCCTTTGATGATGCTTGCTATGCTGTATGTAATATGGGAGGAGCTTTTATTCCTGCCCACATTGACAGGGACGGTTTTAGTGTTATTACAAGTCTTGGCTTTATGCCTCCTAATTCAAACATTAAAACAGTTGAATATCATACCATGGAAGGGCTTTACAGGCTTATTAAAATGAAATTAATAAATGAAGACTACAGGTTTATAAAATCTTCTGATGCACATTATCTTGGAGATATATCAGAGCGTGAAATGTACATAAATGTAGAAAGTTTTAGTCTTGAATCCATTATAAAAAAACTAAACAGTTAACATATCTTCAGTGCTAGCCTCTTGACATTTGACATTTAAAAATTTTAAATGTCAAATGTCAAGAGGCTGGCACTTTTTTATTTTGAAGAAGAATGTCATTTGTGATATTCTTATAATACAATATGAAATTTTTGGGGGAAAAATAATGAACATTGTTTCAAATGAGCAAATATATGCACAAAAAAATAAAATTCAAGAAGCACTAAAAAATAAAAAAAATTTAATGTATTATGATATGCAAATTGAAAAATGCAGCGATATTGATGAAAATATAATTTACAGATATTTTTATTCCAGTCCCTATGATTCATTAGAATTTATAACTTTAGATGTTTTTAATTATGCTTATGCAATGAAGCATAAGATTTTTGGAGTTTTAACTATTATAAGGGACAGGGTAAATATACCTGAAAGTGAATGTGGTTTACCATATGGTGAAGTTGAAATTGAAGACATAATAGTTAGAGAAGTTGAAAAAAGCAGGATAAAGCTATTTATAAACAGTGCAGGGATTCAAAATATAGATTTATGCATAAATTATTTTGAAAATAAATATTGTATAAAGTGATTAAAGTTTTCCTTATATGCCAATAATATAAACAATAACTTATAGTTAGGTGGTGTTTATATGACGGATAAGGAAAAAATAAATTCATTTAAACAGTATATGATAGATAAGGGAATTGATGAGGAAACAGTTAACTATAACATTAAAGTAGTGGAGCTTTTGTCATCAGAGGTATTGTTTTATTTTCAAGAAAGCATTGAAAATATAGATACTTTTACTTTTGAAGAATTTACAGATATGACTGAAGTAATTGATAATAAGCTTGGAGGCAGAGAAGGAATTCCTAAAATGCTGAAGGGTCTCCTTGAAATGACAGAATTTCTCAAATCACAAAGGCTTATTAAAGGCGGGAAAATAGCTCATTATAAAAAAATGTTTTCAAATGTTGATTATTATTTAGATAAGTATGACAGGATGACTGGAAGAAGAGATGACAGTAAGGAATATTTTAAAGATATTCTTTCTCTTAGATTTACTTCAGAAATTGTAAAAATAGTTGAGGATGTAAATGTTTATGATTTTTCAACATTAAAATTAGTAGATAAATTGCTAAATGATATACCAGTTCAAAAAATGGAAGAAGAAATTGATACTGAAATTTTAAGAGAAGCATTAATTAATTTAAGCCTTATTGAGAAAAAAGGGAATGTATATGAAACCACAAAAAGAGGAAGAGTTTTTTCAAGACTTTCAATTGAGGAGCAATATGCAGCTATACTTTATATGCTTTTATATGAAGTTAAGTGGGAATATATTTTCAGTGAAAAAAATTCAAACTCAAGTTTTGACATAAGAGAATATATAAAGATTATGGCCTCTGTATTTTATAAAAGGAATAAATTAAGTATATTGCCGCAGAATTTAAATAATATAAATCAGGAAGACATACTAATTGAAATGGCATCAGAAAAATACAGAGTAGTTAGGGCAGAGACCCATAGTGACAGCAAATATATTTTTATTATATGCTTCAAGGGACTGGGAATTTTAGACAGATGCTTTGATGCTGAGGAGGGTATAACATATACTGTCAGTGATTTTGGTCAGGAAATTTTAAAAGAAATATATAAAGATGAAATAAGTAATATGAGAACAAAAGTAAATATAATTGAAGCAGAAATGAAAAATAAGGAATATGATGAGGCAGAGAAGGATATATTAAGTTATATTTTAGTCTATGGTGGACACACTGTCATGTGGGATTATTTAGGACAGATTTTGCTTTTAAAAAAGAGCTATAAATATGCGTATTCCGTGCTAAAGTATGGATATGAAAACTCTTCAAAAAGGGGAAAGACTTCGAAATCCATTTTGTATTATCTTGTTCTTTGCTGTAAAAAGCTTAAACTTGAAGAGGATATAGCTACATACGAAGCAAAGCTCCAGCATATGGGAAAAGCATAAGGGGGCGTCTTAGAAGAGCCGATCCAGGGGCGTAACAGCCATTAGATTCCGCGTTAAGCGGGATATTTACGGATGGTAGCCATCGGATAAATTAATAGGGGCTTGTATCAAAAGTTAATTATTTCTAATTGACTTTTGACGCAGCCCCTATTAAAATTTATCGAAAAGCAGATAAGTATTTATCTAATAAATTATGCTTTGTATTCCAAAGTTTTTTTGATAAGTCAACATAATATTCATGAGGATTTTCAAATCTTAAAACTTCATCCCACATTGTATTAAGCTGATTTAAACAATTAGAACGTATTTCAGATACAGAAGGGGAATTATAAACACATTTTCCCTTATCAAAAATCTTTACCATTAGCTTTTTAGCATAAAAATTATTAAGAGTTTTTCTTTTCCATGTATGAATAGGGTGGAATATTTCAAGGGGCGAAGTTTCATCAATAGATTCATCTGAAAGAGTAATTAAATCTGCAATTGCTTTGTTCGTCTCTTTATCATATAGCCTATAAACTTGCTTAAAGCCGGGGTTTGTTATTTTTTCTTCATTTTCACTTATTTTAATTTTGGGGATAATGGAACCATTCTCATCCTCTACAGCAACCAGTTTATAAACTCCCCCAAAGACCGGCTCTGATTTCGCTGTTATAAGCCTTTCGCCAACACCAAATCCATCAATTTTTGCTCCCTGGGACAAAATATCTCTAATTAAATATTCATCTAAAGAATTTGATACTATTATTTTAGCATCTTTAAAACCAGCATCATCCAGCATTTTTCTTGATTTTTCAGTTAAATATTTAATATCACCGCTGTCAATTCTAATTCCTGCTGGTCTTATTCCTTTAGGAACAAGTTCTTCTTTAAAAACTTTAATTGCGTTTGGTACACCAGACTTTAAAACATTGTATGTATCTACAAGAAGTAAGCAGTTTTTAGGATAAGTCCTTGCCCATGATCTGAAGGCTTCTAATTCATTATCAAATAATTGAATCCAGCTGTGGGCCATAGTACCTACTGCAGGAATACCAAACATTTTATCACAAATTGTGCATGCTGTTCCTATACAGCCTCCAATATAAGATGCTCTTGCACCAAAAATTGCACCATCATATCCTTGAGCTCTTCTTGAACCAAATTCCATAACACCTCTTCCATCAGCTGCACGGACAATTCTATTAGCTTTAGTAGCAATAAGTGTTTGATGGTTTATTGATAATAAAACCATTGTTTCAAGGAACTGAGCTTGTATAGCAGGACCTCTTACTATTACAAGGGGTTCATTAGGGAATACTGGTGTACCTTCTGGTATTGCCCATACATCACATTCAAATTTAAAATTTTCGAGATAGTTTAAAAACTCTTCTGAAAAATCTGTTTTGCTTTTTAAATATTTAATATCTTCATCAGTGAATTTAAGATTTTTCATATATTCGATCAATTGCTGTACTCCTGCCATGATACAAAATCCACCATTGTCAGGTATTCGCCTAAAATACATATCAAAATAAACTATTTTGTTTCCCACACCATTTTTAAGATACCCGTTACCCATGGTAAGTTCATAATAATCGACAAGAAGAGTAAGATTTCTATCTTCTTTCCAGTCAAAATTGTAACCCATTGTTTTAATCCTCCTTATTAAGCAGACTCCACCTGAGTCTTAGAATCGTCTTACCCAATTAATAATTTTATACAAAAATAAACATATATTAATTTTAATACTAAATAAAAGTTATTACAAGCGTTGATATAGGTCTTACAGTAAATCACTATGATTAAACCTCAATTCGCAATTTAAGAAGAATGTGAATTACGAATAATAGCAATCGCCGTGTCATAACAACGGATTTGTGTCAATGCATTCCAAAATTTTCTGATATTCCTGTTCATTACGAATAGTTTGAATGGTAGGGAGCGGTCTTGACCGTTCCGCTCCACCAAATTCAGATTGTCCTGCAAATACCATAGAATGGGATTGCCATTAGGTGTTGGCACCGTTTCCGTTTCGTCCTCTCAATTTTGCCCATTTATCAACGGAACGGTCAAGACCGTTCCCTACGCTATGTTCATTAATGATTTTAAATTATGAATTGTAGTATGATTAAATTTTTGAATGTTATTTATATATGAATATGCTATAATTTTATAGTAAGGCGGCAGCTTAAATGGAGGTACATTATGGATAAAATCGAAGAATTATTTTTAAAAGCACAAGAAGATTTTTATACTAAAATTGATATAAATGGGGGATTGGAGAACTTAAGCCACAGGGAATATTATTTTTTATATAAAAGCTTAAAATATAATGATTTGATACTTTATTCAGATACCAGTCATGAGGTAAATATAGTATTTAGGATTGATTCCATGAGTGATTTTGAAGCTTTATTAAAACAGCCTAAAAGTTTAAATATAATAAATTATGTAGATGGACCAGCAGTTCAAATTAATATTTTAAACTATAAAAAAGCTTATAAATATTCTTTCAATTTAAAAAATGAAAAGGATATCTATTATTTAAAACAAATAATTACGAATAAATTTGTCAATGTACATTTAATTATTTATGATTCGCAGCTATTAACTAAATTAGCATCTGTAAAATATTACATAGATGATGATATTATTGAAGATTTAAAATATATAACTACATTGTCCTATACAAAGCAGTATCCAAGGATTCTAGCCTCAAGTAAAGATATTGAAGGATATTTTATTACATTAAACAATGAAATTGAAATTTTAGAAAAATTGTTAGATATTGTGGATAAGCTTGGAAAACTAAAAATTAATGAATGCTTTGATATATATTTTAACCTAAGTGGTGAATTAAAATTAATATTTTCTAATGGAATAACTTATAAAAGCTTTAACTTTTTTAAAAATGAAATAAGTAAAATTAAACATATTAATTCCATTGGAAAGGGAATATTCTTTGGAAAGCCTTTTTTAAGATATGATAAGGGAAAGATGTATTTTTTAGTTACAAGTCTTAAAACCGAGAACTTGTAACTGATGGCGGCAATATGTAATCCCCCCATCATCTTCAATGTGGGGGATAGTAGTACTTATCCAACAATACAATTTATTTCTTCTTCATAAAGAGTTTCTTTTTCAATTAAAGCTTCAGCTAAATTTTTCAGCTTATCCCTATTAGAATTTAAAATAGTTAAACATTCATCATATAAGCTATTAACTATTTTATTGCACTGCTCAATTATATCAGCATTTTGATATATTCCATCACTATAAATCAAGTTATAATCAAGAAGTCCGGAAGATTCAAACATACCATAGGTTTTTATCATAGAAAGCAAAGTGTTAGTAACATTATTGATATCTCCGGATGCGCCAGTAGTTATATTGTCTTTTCCAAATATAAGCTCCTCTGCACAGCGTCCTCCAAGGGATATTTTAATATTATTAAGAAGCTGATTTTTAGTATAGTATAAGTTATCTGGCGGTATATTTAAGGTATATCCTCCAGCCCCTTTAGTGCTTGGAATTATTGTAACTTTTCTTATTTTATTATCTGGTGATATAAGTTTTGATATCAATGCATGTCCTGATTCATGATAAGCAGTGATTAGCTTATCCTTATGTGTTATGAAACTTCTGTCCTTTTTCTCAAAACCTGCAATTATAGTAGAAAATGCTGTGTCAATGTGCTTCATTGTTATACAATTTGCCTTTTCCTTTGCTGCCAGTATGGCAGCTTCATTTAATAAACTTTCAAGCTTTGCACCAGAGAAATAAACTGTTTGTTCAGCAACTTTTTTAAGGTCAACTTCTGATGAAAGAGGTTTTTGGTTTCCATATAGTTTTAATATTTTATATCTTGCATTTACATCAGGAAGACCAACTTCAATATGTCTGTCAAATCGGCCAGGCCTTAGAAGTGCGTTATCTAAAACATCAATCCTATTAGTTGCAGCTACTACAATTATTCCCTGATTTTCTTTAAACCCTGACATTTCAGCTAGTAGTGCGTTTAATGTTTGTTCTCTCTCATCTGAACCACCATCAGCTCTTGAATCCCTCTTCTTACCAATTGCATCGATTTCATCTATAAATATTACAGCTTTACCTTTTTCTTTAGCTTTTTTAAATAAATCTCTAATTCTGCCTGCACCTACACCAACGTATATTTGCACAAAATCAGATCCATTAACTGCATAATAGGGGACATCGCATTCACTGGCAAGAGCTCTTGCAAGAAGGGTTTTACCAGTTCCAGGAGGCCCATATAATATTACGCCCCTTGGCATTTTAGCATTGTATTTTGTATATATTTCCGGGTTTTTAATAAAGTCTACAAGTTCCTTTATGCTTTCCTTTGCTTCTTCATTGCCTGCAATGCTGTCAAAAGTTATATTAGTTTTATTAGCTGGATTTGCATCTATGGCAGACATTTTAAAGGAGCTTGATTTTGATTTAGATGATTTATATACAAAATAAGCTAAGGATGAAAACATTGCTATAGAAATACCAATGGAAATGTAATCTTCTAATCCAAGGCTGCTTGCTTCATGAACATTTATACCTTTAATGAGAAGCTGCTCTTTAAAAGTTAATGCTCTTGGATTTTCAATATAGAAGTTTTTACCATCCTTTAGGGTTATTTTAATTTTTTCGTTATTTGTTAAATAAACATCTGATACATCACCCTTGTCTACTTCTGATAAAAAGGTCTTATATGGCATAATATTATTTTTATCAAGTGATGTTTTATAACCGTAAAATATTATAGATGTTACTGCAATAAGTAAGAGAGGAATTATAATGTTGGCTTTTTTTAAACTGTTCATTTTATATCCCCCTTATCTATTTGATATAATATTATATTATTTAAAGTAGTATGTAAAATTATTTAAATAATTATTTCCATGTAAGTTATTGTATAATATAGTAAAGGAGCTCAGTGAGTATATTAAAGAAAATTAAGGATTATAGAAGGAGATAGAAATGGGTAAAAAAATAGTTGAGATATATGCAGATGGCGGATGCAGAAGCAATGGAATAGAATCTGCTATAGGGGGATACGGAATAGTATTAATTTATAAGGAGAATGTAAAGGAGCTTAAAAAGGGTTTTAAAAATACTACAAATAATATAATGGAGCTTACTGCTGTTATAGATGCACTTTCAATGCTGAAAGAACCATGTATAGTAAAGCTTTATAGTGATTCAGCCTATGTTATAAATGCATTCAATAATGGGTGGACAGAGAAATGGCAGAAAAACGGGTGGATTAACTCTGCAAAACAGCCGGTTAAAAACAAGGAGCTTTGGGAAAAATTAATATATCTATCAAAAATACATGATATAGAGTTCATAAAAGTAAAAGGCCATGCAGATAATTATTATAACAACAGGTGTGATGAGCTTGCTAATTTAGCAATGGACGAAATAAAATAATAGGACTCTGCAATTCACAATTTAGATTTAATACACCGCTGTGATTAGCTCATTAAAGTAAAGTTAAATATATTTGAAATTTTCAAAAAGAAAATGTAAAATGATATTTAATGATAAAGTTTTATCAAATGAAAGAAAATGAAAGAAGGAGGATACATATATGGAGATTAAAGAATATTTAAAAAGTATAGGATTTACCGGAATAAAAAATATTTATAAAAATCTTCCGGCATCAGAACTTGTGGAACATGCACTGCTAAATGGTGAGGGTGAACTGTCATATAATGGTGCATTAAGTGTAAATACAGGTAAATATACAGGGCGTTCCCCACTTGACAGGTTTATTGTTGATGAACCTTCTAGTCATGATGACATCGACTGGGGAAAAACAAATGTACCAATATCACCTGAGAACTTTGACAAACTATATGACAAACTAACAGCTTATTTTCAAAACAAGGATGCATATATATTTGATGGTTTTGCAGGTGCTGATAAAAAACACAGCAAGGGTGTAAGATTTATAAATGAATTGGCTTCACAAAATTTATTTGTTCATCAGCTTTTTAGAAGACCAGAAGGGAATCAGCTTGATAATTTTAAGCCAGATATAACAGTTATTTGTGCTCCTAAATTTAATGCTATTCCTGAAATTGACAAAACACATTCAGAAGCATTTATTATTTTAAACATTCAAAAGAGAATAATTATAATTGGCGGATCAATGTATTGCGGCGAAATGAAAAAGTCTGTATTTACAATGATGAATTATTTAATGCCAAAAGAAAATGTTTTACCAATGCACTGCTCTGCAAACATAGGTGCTAATGGTGATACAGCATTATTCTTTGGTTTGTCTGGAACTGGCAAAACTACTCTTTCAGCTGATCCTAACCGAAAGCTTATTGGTGATGATGAGCATGGCTGGTCAGAAGATGGGGTATTTAATTTTGAAGGCGGATGCTATGCAAAATGCATAAACCTATCAAAAGAGGGTGAGCCTCAGATATGGAATGCAGTTAGATTTGGTACACTTATTGAAAATGTTGTTTTAGATGAAGAAAAAGTACCTGATTATGATGATGCAAAATATACTGAAAATACAAGGGCAGCTTATCCAATCGACTATATTCCTGATTCTGTTTTAGAGGGAACGGGCGGACATCCTAAAACAATAATATTCCTCACTGCAGATGCTTTTGGAGTACTGCCTCCAATTTCTAAACTTACAAAAGAACAGGCAATGTATCATTTTATGTCTGGCTATACAAGTAAACTTGCAGGAACAGAAAGAGGAATAAAAGAGCCACAGGCTACATTTTCATCATGCTTTGGACAGCCGTTTATGCCTATGAATCCATCTTTTTATGCAGAAATGCTTGGAAGAAAAATTGATAAATTTAATGCAGATGTTTATTTGGTAAATACAGGATGGGCAGGCGGCCCTTATGGAGTTGGAAAAAGGATGAAACTTTCTTACACAAGAGCCATGGTTACTGCTGCAATCAGTGGTAAATTAAAAAATGTTTCATTTAAAGAGCACCCTGTATTTAAGGTTTTAGTACCTGAATCATGCCCAGATGTTCCGTCAGAGATACTAAATCCTAAGAATACATGGAGTGATAAAGCAGAATATGATAGGCTTGCTGCTGAGTTAGCATTAAAGTTTAATAAGAACTTTGAAAAATTTAAAAATGTATCAGATGATATAAAAAAGGCTGCTCCTAATATTAAATAAAATCAAAAATTAACTGCGGGACTATCCCGCAGTTAATTTGATAATATCATTGTGAACTTTGGAGGATACCTATGAAAGTTAATGGTATTTCAGGTAAAAATATTCAAACTAAAAGCAATATTAAAGAAAAAAAAGTTAAAGGTACAAAATTTTCTACGACGCTTGATCTTGAGAGTAAAGAACAAACAGAACAAGAAATAAAAAAAATGCTTGATGATATAGATATTGTTGGAAAGAGATTAGCTTCAACAAGAAGCCTTAAAGATGCAAAAGAATATAAAGAAAAGATTCAGAAGTATTTATCTTTTGTTGTTAAAAATGCTTACAGGTTAAAAAAGGAACCTGGGCCTCTTAATTATGGAATACATATTAAAATTGAAGTAATAAATAAAAAATTAGATGAAATGACAAAAGAGCTGATTAGTAAGGAAAAAGATAACATTGATATAGCTGATAAAATAGAAGAAATTAGAGGACTTATTATTGATGTTTATAAATAGTATTGACAAACCTATATTATTTTTGTAAACTATAGTTTGTTAGCGGTTCTATGGTCTAACGGTTAGGACGTTGCCCTCTCACGGCAGAGATTGGGGTTCGATCCCCCATAGGACTACCATTACCATTATTGAGGTCTTATGGTCTAGCGGTTAGGACGTTGCCCTCTCACGGCAGAGACTGGGGTTCGATTCCCCATAAGACTACCATTAAAAAAGATTTATGATTTTAAATCATAAATCTTTTTTTTATTTTTAATAAATCATATATAAAAAATTGGAAAGTTGTTGAAAATTTATCTTGAAATCCTTTGAGTATGGAAATTATATTTGAATAATATTGCTGGCTTTGTAAATAATAAAATTCAGGAGGTGTTAAATAAAATGGCTGATTCAGAAAGAGAACACAAAACAAGTATCTGGGGTTTAATAATTAAATTTGTAGTGAATGGATTGGTACTTCTTCTTGTAGGCTTCTTAACCCCCGGGTTTTCAGTTGCTGGCTTTTGGCCTGCAGTTTTTGCAGCTATTTTTATTACTGTTGTTGATTATTTTGTTCAGATGGGATTTGGTATAGATGCATCACCAACTGGAAGAGGAATATCAGGATTTATTATAGCCGCTATTATATTATATGTGACACAATTTTTTGTACCTGGAGTATCAGCAAGCATATGGGGAGCAATAATAGCAGCTTTGGTTATTGGTGTACTCGATGCAATTTTACCACAGGATATATTCTAAAAACATAAGCTAACAGTCAGCAAATTTCTTAATATAGGAGTTTGCTGATTTTATTTTGCTTATATAGCATATGCTAAATATTATTTTGTATAGTATATTTAACTATAATTTTCAATATGATATAATATTATTACAAAATAATATTGGAGGTTTTTGGAATGGAAAATTTTGATATAGCGATGGGTATTGTCCGAGTAACAGAGGGTGCCGCATTAGCTTGTTCAAAATTACTTGGAAGAGGAAACAGCAGTGAAGTTGATAAAGCTGCTGTTGATGGGGTGAGACATGCTTTTGATTTGCTTCCTATAAAGGGCAGAGTTGTAATTGGCGAATGTGAACTTAATAAATCTCCTATAATGTATATTGGTGAAAAAGTGGGAATGTGGGAAGATGGACTAAAAAAATATGATATAGCAATAGATCCTGTAGATGGAAATAACCTTGTTGCAAAAGGAAGATCCAATGCCATATCTGCAATAGCTGTTGCAGAGGAGGGAGGAATATTTAAAGCACCGCAGATATATATGAAAAAAATTGCAGTTGGGCCAAGTGCAAAGGGCTCCATTGATATTAATGCATCAGTTGAAGAAAATATTACAAATGTTTCAAAAGCGTTAGGGAAAGACATAGATGAAATGACAGTGGCAATTTTAGATAGAAAAAGGCATGAAAATTTGATTAAAGAAGCAAGAAGCACTGGAGCAAGGGTTAAAATTTTTGGTGAAGGAGATATTGCTGCAGCATTATCAACAGCATTTGAGGATAGCGGAATAGATATCCTAATGGGTATTGGCGGAGCACCCGAGGGAGTACTTGCTGCAGCAGCATTAAAATGTCTTGGAGGAGAGATATTAGGAAAACTTATGCCTGAAAATGAAAAGCAAATGGCAATGTGCAGAAGAGTAGGAATTTCCGATATAGATAGGGTTTTATCTCAAGATGATTTAATCCTTAAAGATGATGTATTTTTTGCTGCCACAGCAATTACGGATTTTGAATTGCTTAAAGGGGTCACTTATAAGGACAATTCAGCATCCACTCATTCAGTAGTAATGAGATCAACAAATGGCATTATTAGATTTGTAGATGCCTCTCATAAATTGGATAGAAGCATGATAAATATAAATGATGAAATTAATTTTTCCTAAAGGGGCTTTTGCCCCTTTTTTTAATATTGTATCTTACAAAATTTATATAAATAAACTATAATGAATTATAAATGGGGTGAAAAATTTGAGAACTTTTATTGCATTGGAATTCAATAAAGATATTAAACAAAAAATATATAATACTCAGAAAATGATTAAAGATAACAGCTTATCTGGAAGATTTAAATATGTAGACAATTTTCATTTAACATTAAAATTTTTGGGTGAAACGGAGCCTTCTGCTGCAGAAAATATATATAAAGAATTAAGCTTAAGGTTAGGGGATGTGCATCCTTTTCATGCTAAAATTAATGGCTTAGGATGTTTTGGGAAAGGTGAAAAAATAAGCACAATTTACTTAAAAGTTGAAGATCTATCTGGGAGCTTATATAAAACAGCTCTTATTACAGAAGAAGTATGTGAAAAAAATGGATTTAAAAAGGATAAAAAATTTGTTCCCCATGTTACAATTGCACAAGAAGTAATACTTAACAAGCCTTTTGAAGAAATACAGGAGGAATCTAAAAAGTATTTTGATGAAAACATCTTATTTGATAAGGTAACTATAATGAAAAGCGAACAAATACAGTATAAAAGAGTATATACACCTTTATATATAATTAATTTAAAGTAAATTTTTGGGAGATGAGCATATGGCTACAGATGAAACGATAGGCAGGATAAATGAACTTTATAAAAAGCAAAAAGCTGAAGGGCTGACAGAAGAAGAAAAAGAGGAACAAAAAAAATTAAGAAGTAAATATATTAATTCTATTAAAGAAAACTTAAGGAGCCAGCTTGAAAATATTGAGGTGGTATCACCGGAAGAATATGAAAAAAGAACAAAAGAGCATGAGCATAACTGTAATTGCCATGAGCATAATAATTAAATAATATTGGGGTTGTGGATATATGAAGGATATAATTAGGAAAGAAATAATTGAAAAGCGCAGCAGGATAACAAAAGAGCAAAAAGAGGAATGGAGTCAAAGCATTTGCCAGCAGATTTTAAACTGGGATATATTTCAAAAATCTAAGTCAGTAATGCTTTATTCAAGTATTAGAAATGAAGTTGATTTATCAGCAGTTGTAGAAAAACTTTTAATGGACAAAAAAACAGTAATTTTTCCTAAAAGCATTAAATTGAATAAAAGGCTGGTTCCATGTATAATTAAATCAATTTCTGATTTAAAATTGGGCTCTTATGGTATAATGGAACCAGAAGAAAACTTTATAGCAAATAAGGGTGAAATAGACTTAATTTTAGTACCGGGAGTGGCTTTTAATCCTCAGGGATACAGGATTGGGTATGGAGCTGGATATTACGATAGATTTCTTGAGGGCTTTAAAGGTATTACTGCTGGAATAGCTTATAGCTTTCAAATAACTGATTTCAATTGCATACATGAGCATGATGCTCAATTGAACTATATAATTACCGAAAATGCCATACAAAAAATAATAAAGAATTAATCATTTTAATAGGGGGTTTTAAAATGAACACTAAAGAAATCGAAAACTTAAAAAAGGAGTACGATTTAGTATGGGAAAAGCTGGATGAGAAGGGCATAAAAAATGTAATGGATTTTTCAGAAGGGTACAAAAAGTTTATGGATGCTTCTAAAACCGAAAGAGAAGCTACCTGTGAAATTGTAAAAATGGCTGAGCTAAAAGGATTTAAAAATTTTAAAGATGTAATTAAAGAAAAAAGCTTAAAAGCCGGAGATAAGGTTTATGCAGTTAATAAAGGAAAGGGAGTTGCTTTATTTGTAATAGGAAAAGAGCCAATTGAAAATGGACTTAATATTGTAGGCTCTCATATTGATTCTCCAAGGCTTGATTTAAAATCAAATCCTCTTTATGAAGATGAAGGCTTTGCACTTTTAAAAACTCATTATTATGGTGGACTTAAAAAGTATCAGTGGGTTACTATTCCTCTTGCAGTTCATGGTGTAATTTTTAAGAAAAATGGGGAAAAATTAAATGTAGTTATTGGTGAAGATGATAATGACCCTGTATTATATATAAGTGATTTACTAATTCATCTTTCACAGGAGCAGATGGAAAAGAAAGTAAGCAAGGCAATTGAAGGAGAGGATTTAAATATTCTCTTTGGAAGTATACCTATAAAAGATAAGGAAGCAAAAGAAAGGGTAAAATTAAATATACTAAAACTTTTAAATGAAAAATATGGCATTGTAGAAGAAGACTTCGTAACTGCTGAGCTTGAAGTGGTTCCTGCAGGAAAATCAAGAGATGTAGGATTTGATAGAAGTATGGTTATGGCTTATGGGCATGATGACAGGATTTGTGCTTATACATCACTTAAGGCTATGCTTGATGTTGAAAATCCAACTAGGACTTTAACAGCACTTTTTGTTGATAAAGAAGAAATTGGAAGCGTTGGAGCAACTGGAATGCACTCTAAGTTTTTTGAAAATACAGTTGCTGAACTGATAAATATTGGGAAAGATTATAGCGACATAAAACTTAGAAGAGCTCTTGCAAATTCAAAGATGCTTTCATCTGATGTATCTGCAGCTTTTGATCCAACTTATCCTTCAGTTAATGAAAAGAGAAATGCTGCTTTTGCAGGAAAAGGCATTGTTATAAATAAATACACAGGATCTCGCGGAAAAGGCGGCTGCAATGATGCCAATGCAGAGTTTATGGCAAATGTAAGGGATATATTTAATGCAAATAATGTAGCTTGGCAAACAGGAGAGCTTGGAAAGGTAGATGCAGGCGGCGGCGGAACCATTGCTTACATTCTTGCTCAGTATGATATGGAAGTAGTTGACTGTGGTGTAGCACTGCTTAGTATGCATGCTCCATGGGAAATAGCAAGCAAAGCTGATATTTATGAAACATATAGAGCATATAAGGCATTTTTAATGAATGCATAGCTAAATGAGGGAGCTGTTGCACTAAGAATAAATACTACAATATATTGTGCTAACTTTAAATTTGCAAATCAATATATTGTATGTAAATTCTTTAGTGCAACAGCTCCTTATTTTTGGGTACCAACATTGAGTGAGCATTTAGATGTTCTTATGATTAAAATAAAATGGTAGGGAGCGGTCTTGACCGTTCCGCCCCCCACGATTCCGTGCATCACCAGAAGAACAACTGTCCCTTATTTTAATAAATGTCAAATGTCAAGAGGCTGGCACCGATATGAGGCACCTTCATATATTATATTAAATAATTAATATGAGGGGGTGCCAAGCTATGGGTAATTTAATATCCTCAAAAGCTGTAATAAACAATAAGGTTTTATCAAATAGGAGAGATAAAAAGTATAAAGGAAAAATGACAGGAAACATGCCAGAAAAGCTGTTAATAGAGATTTATTCCTCGCATAACTACACAAGATGCTTAAAAGAAGTAAATAAAAAGTTCGAATATTATAAATGCAGCAGGAAAATTTTAAACACAGCTTTATGCTGTATCATTTTACAAAATGAATCACAGCAATTAAGTAATGAGTTTATAAGCAAATTAAAAAGAAATGAACTTTTAGAATACGTATATGCCTATAATTTTTTTAATAATAATGCAAACAATAAATGTAGCCCTGCTCTCATAGAAGATATTTGCTGCAGCTTGCTTCATTCAAGGGACATTAATTGTATTAAATTTATTAGAAGGGCTTTAAAAACTTTAGAGGATATAAATAAGATCAAAATAGTTAAAGCTGCATATAAGGAAAGGTTTTATTATTTTGCCGAAGAAATTATTATAATAAACTGTAAAGAAAAAAGGAATGATTTTGATTTGATTTATATCCTTTCAAGCATTTATTATAAATGCAGGGATTATAAAAAGTGTGAAGAATGTTCTTTGCAAGCTTTATCAATAAAAAATTCAAAACAATTAAGGCGCATTTATTGCAAGTGCAAATTGATATCAGCAAGAGAAATTTTATGCAGTTATAATTTAAAATCTGAAGATGCTGATTTTGCTATGGCTATAGAAAAAATTGATGAAGTTATAAGTTTATTATAGTATTATATGAAGAAAAGTTTAAATTGAATTAAATTGAGGTGAAATCATGCAGGAGAGGTTGCAAAAGTATATTTCAAGATGTGGAAAAGCATCGAGAAGAAAAGCTGAAGAAATGATTTATAATGGGAGAGTAAAAGTCAATGGGAAAGTAGTTAATGAAATTGTAATGGTTGATGATGAACATGATAAGGTTGAAATTGATGGAGAAATGATTTGCCCTGAAGAAAAAATGATTTATATTATTTTAAATAAACCAGAGGGGATAATTACATCTGTAAAAGATCAATTTGGAAGAAAAACGGTTATTGACATTATAGATATAAAGGAGAGAGTTTACCCTGTTGGAAGGCTTGATTATGATACATCAGGGCTTATACTGCTTACAAATGATGGAGATTTAGCAAATAAAATAATGCGCCCTAAAAGTGAAATAAATAAAGTTTATATTGCAAAAATATTTGGAACTCCTAATAAGGAAGAAATAAATATGTTTGAAAGCGGAGTAGTCATTGATGGATATAAAACATCAAAAGCTGGTTTTAAAATAATAAGGGAGCTTAATAATTATTCTATAGCAGAAATAAGGATTCATGAGGGAAGAAACAGGCAGGTTAGAAAAATGTGTGAAGTTATTGGACATCCAGTTATTTCTTTAAAAAGAATAATGATTGGAGATATAAAACTTGGAGATTTGAAGGTGGGGCAGTGGAGATATTTAAACGAAAGCGAAATACAGTATTTAAAAAACTTGTAATTAAATATTAAGGCTTAGAAGGTGAAAAATTGTATAATATCATTAATAGAGCTACTTTTATGGCTCAAAGTTTTGTTTCAAAAGCATTAAGTGAAAATGATACAGCAGTGGATGCTACACTTGGTAATGGCAATGATACATTGTTTTTAAGTGAAATGGTTGGAAAAGGAGGAGAAGTATACTCCTTTGAAATACAAAAAGAAGCAATAGACAAGTTCAATGAATTGTTAATTGAAAAAAATATTAATAATGTAAAGGTAATTCATTCTGGCCATGAAAATATGGATAAATATCTTGTTAAAAAACCCAAAGCTATAATGTTTAATCTTGGATACCTTCCTGGCGGCTTAAAGGCTATAAAAACAGAGCCTCAAACTACAATTATTGCTGTAAAAAAGGGGCTTGAAATACTAAGACCAGGAGGTATTATGACAATAATAGCTTATATCGGGCATGAAGGAGGACAGCATGAAACTGATGTTATAGTAGATTATTTAAAAACACTAAGCCCTAAGGAATTTTCAATTATAAATATAAGCTATTTTAGTACAAATAATAATGCTCCTATACTTATTTGCATTGAGAAGAGCTGCAATTTAAATGAAGGTAAATAAAGTAATCCTTATTGGTAGTAAACTTTATTACTTTTATTTTACAAGGAGCATTTATCTTTTTACCGCATTTTAAGCACTGAAAGTTTGAGCTTTCTATGTAATCTGTATACCTTTTTAAAGGGACATCTTTATATTTATTCCAGCTTTTCCAGCCAGTCTTGCATAGTGATTTCCGAGTTTCATAATCTGCAAACACCCATCTTAAAAGTTTATGGAAATGGAATGGATACTTTGTATAACTTAAGTAATTTTCTGGAATGCCAAGAGATATTGCATATTTTACAAATGTATCTTCTATTTTACTTTGAAGAGGCTCCTCAATTTTAGTAGGATAGAAATTATAGCTGTTTTGTTTTAAATATGCTCTTGCTTTTTCAAAAATATATCCTTGACAAATTTCGATTTTTTCATTTTTATCCGGTTTTAAATACTTTAACCCTTCATTTATAATTATTGTGCAGTAATTTAAATACAGCTTATTTTCAAAAAAAGGCGTCGTAAAATATTCTATTGGAATTATATCATAATAAAATTCAAAAGTTTCTACACGCAAAAGCCCAATTAAAGTACCTCCAACAAGGCTTCCGCTTCCTGCATCATCAATTTGGATCATTTTTACCTCCTGTAAAAAAACAATTATAATTATAGTATGCTTTTTTATATTTTTATTATAATTAAATGATTGAAGGGGTGCGTATTATGATAAAAAATCATGAGGATTTGAACGTAATAGGTGTTATGGAGTTTAATGAATATGAAGAAATGTATAAGATAGTAGATTTTTTAAATAAGAGTTTAAAGGATAGGGGCTTAATATTTGGTTTAAAAAGAGAAAATGGAAAGGATAAGCTGCTTATATATGATAGTGATAACAGCAGTGGGAAAACTATGTCGAAATAGATAAACAAATATGTTTTTGCACTATACAAAAAAAACATATATAATTAGATATGCAAGTTGATATGGCTGCCATCCATAATTTTTATTCTTTTTAGATGGAAGATGATGGATGATGTGCCTATGTATCAAATAAGTTTTTTGTAGTCAGAAATTACTTGAATTAATGGCTGATTAATGAATAATTAAGCATGATAAGGGTGGGATACAATGGATAAGCAAGATTTAATGACTATGATTAAGCAAAAGTTTCCAAGATTAAGTAAGGGTCAAAAGCTTATAGGCGAGTATATATTAAAGCATTATGATAAAGCAGCTTTTATGACAGCATCTAAGCTTGGAGATACTGTTGGTGTCAGTGAATCCACAGTGGTGAGGTTTGCTTATGAGTTAGGATTTGATGGATTTCCACAGCTTCAAAAGGCATTGCAGGATTTAATAAAAAATAAGCTTACATCTGTCCAGAGAATTGAGCTGTCAGGTGACATAAGTGAAGAAAATGTACTTAAAAATGTTCTAAGGGCAGATATGGATAATATAAGAGCTACGCTTGAGAAAATCAATCCAAAAACCTTTGATGATGTTGTTGAAGCAATTTTTAAAGCTAAAAAAATATATATAGTTGGTTTTAGAAGTTCTCAGGCCCTTGCAGATTTTTTAGGGTTTTATTTAAATTTAATTCTTGAAAATGTAATTGTTATTTCTACTAATGGAGTCAGCGATATATTTGAACAGCTATTTAGAATAAATAGTGATGATATGGTTATTGGAATTGCTTTTCCAAGATACAGTAGTTATACTATTCGATCTCTTGAATATGCTAAGAAGAAGTATGCCAAAATTGTTGCAATTACAGATAGTTTATTATCCCCCCTTGCAACTTATGCAGATTATACACTAATAGCACAGGGCAATATGGTTTCCTTTGTAGATTCGTTAGTAGCTCCGCTAAGCGTAATAAATGCATTAATTGTTGCAGCAGGATTAAAGGAAAAAGAAAAAACTGCTGAGACTTTTAATATGCTTGAAAAGATTTGGTCAGAATATAATATATATACATATAAAAATAAGGGTACTGATAGTGAAAAATAAAACAATCTCAGGATAGGATATTAAGATGGCAGCCAATCAGATAAGGTGATTTTTAAAAGAGCTGATCCAGAGGCATAGCAGTCGTTAGAGGTATTATGGATGGCAGCCATCGAATAGGGATAAAAGCGTAGTTTTACAATTATGTAAAATTACGCTTTTATCATTATATTGAAAATAATCATAATATAAAGATAATTTGATTAAACGTTATATAACAGCCTATAACTATACTATAACAAGGAATTTGGTTATTGATAAAATGAAGGAATTATTTCATAATTATTTTATAAGCTATTGTGACAGAAAAGTCTTCCATTTTCAGGTAGATATTATCTTATCAATAGTTTCTTAAGAATCTTATGAGTAAATATCAGGGATTCTTACATATCGTATTGTAAATTTTATGTAAGGGGGTCATTTTATGCCAAAGGAAAATTTAAATCCGTTTGAGAATGCTCAGAAACAGGTAAGAATTGCTTGCGAAAAATTAAACATGGAGCCAGCTGTTTTTGAAATTTTAAAACAGCCATTAAAAGTTCTTGAAGTTTCAATTCCAGTAAAAATGGATGACGGCAGCATAAAAGTATTTACTGGATACCGCTCACAGCATAATGATGCAGTAGGACCAACAAAAGGGGGAATTAGATTCCATCAAAATGTTAATATGGATGAAGTAAAGGCTTTATCAATATGGATGACATTTAAGTGCGCAGTAACAGGTATTCCATATGGTGGTGCAAAAGGTGGAATAATTGTTGACCCACAGAAATTATCAGAAGGAGAACTTGAAAGACTAAGCAGGGGCTACATAGATGCTGTGTACAAGCTTATTGGTGAAAAGGTTGATGTTCCTGCACCTGATGTTAATACTAACGGAAAAATAATGGCATGGATGGTAGATGAATACAATAAACTCATGGGTTATAGTGCAATTGGAGTAATAACCGGAAAACCCCTTGAATTTGGCGGCTCAAAAGGAAGAACAGCTGCAACAGGTTTTGGAGTTGCAGTTACTGTAAGAGAGGCCTGCAAAAAGCTAGGAATGGATCTTAAGAAAACTAAGGTTGCTATACAGGGTTTTGGAAATGTTGGAAGTTCTACAGCAGTTAATATTCAAAAGCTTGGTGGAAAGGTAATAGCAGTAGCTGAATGGAATGGAGTAATTTATAACGAAAATGGAATTGATGCAAATAAACTTGCTGAATATATGAAAGCAAATAAGAGCATTTTAGGATTCCCAGGGACAAAGGAAATATCGGCAGATGAATTCTGGTCACTGCCAGTTGATGTTTTAATTCCTGCAGCTCTTGAAAATGTCATAACTCTTAATAATGTAGATAAAATTCAAGCTAAGATTGTAGCTGAGGCAGCCAATGGACCTACAACTCCAGAAGCTGATGAAGTTCTTCAAAATAAAGGCATTTTGCTAACACCAGATATACTTACTAATGCAGGTGGTGTTACAGTATCATATTTTGAATGGGTTCAAAACTTATACGGGTATTACTGGAGCGAGGAAGAGGTTGAATCAAAAGAAGAGGATGCAATGGTAAAAGCCTTTGAACCTATTTGGCAAATCAAAGAGCAGTACCATGTTACAATGAGGCAGGCAGCTTATATGTATTCAATTAAAAAAGTTGCAGCTTCAATGAAAGTTAGAGGTTGGTATTAAAAATTTGAAGCCCCGTAAGGGGGCTTCTTCATTTTTTGCCTTTTTTGTGATATTGTAAATATATTGATTTAATTTGTTTTAAACAAATCAAATAAGGCAGGACAATATTGCACAAAATATATTTAAATATGATAATAATAGTTTTGATATTTTGCAATTAGGAGAGCGGAATGATAAAGACCATTTTATATATGCAATTAGGGGGCAAAGCGGTCAAGACCGTTTCCTACAAATATTAAGTGATAGGTGTAAGTACAGGAGGAAAAACATGAAAACAGTAGTAGTTGTTGGCGGTGGAGCTGCAGGAATGATGGCAGCAATAAAATCAGCTCAATTAGGTAATAAAGTAATACTTATTGAAAAAAATGAGAAGCTTGGGAAAAAGGTATTTATAACAGGAAAGGGACGATGTAACGTAACAACGGATAAGGATATAGAAGAAATAATACAAAACATTCCTGGAAATGGGAGCTTCATGTATAGCTCTCTTTATACTTTTCCTAATACTGAGCTTATAAAGATGATAGAAAATAAAGGTGTAAAATTAAAAGTTGAAAGAGGAGGAAGGGTTTTTCCTGAATCTGATAAATCCAGTGATATAATAAGATGCTTTGAAAAATATTTGAATGAAAATAATGTGGATATAATGCTAAATAAAGAAGTAGCAGAGATACAAAAAGAAAATGAAAAAATATCTGGTGTAAAGTTAAAGGATGGATTAAAAATCAAATGCGATTCTGTTATAATTGCAACAGGGGGTATGTCTTATCCTTTAACAGGTTCTACAGGCGATGGATATAAATTTGCAAAGCTTATGGGACATACCATAAAGGATATAAAGCCATCATTAGTGCCCCTTGTTGTAAAAGAGGATTGGGTTAAAGAACTTATGGGATTATCCTTAAAAAATGTTTCTGTAACAATGAAATATAAAGACAAGGTGATTTATAAAGATTTTGGGGAAATGCTTTTTACCCATTTTGGTATATCAGGCCCTATAGTTTTATCGGGAAGCAGGAGTGCTGTAGACTACCTTCCAAATGAAGTTGAATTTATTATAGATTTGAAACCTGCGCTGAATTTTAATGAACTTGATAGAAGAATATTAAGAGATTTTGGAAATTTAAAAAATAAGCAGTTTAAAAATTCTCTTAATGAACTTCTTCCTCAAAAATTAATCCCTGTAATTGTTAATTTGTCAGAAATAAACCCTGAAAAAAGGGTTAATGAAATTACAAAGGATGAAAGGCATAAACTTGTTAATTTATTAAAAAACTTTAAATTGACAGTAGTTGGTACAAGACCTATTGATGAAGCTATAATAACAAGAGGTGGAGTAGATACTAAGGAAATAGATCCTTCAACTATGGAATCAAAAATTGTTAAAGACTTATTTTTTGCAGGGGAAGTAATTGATGTGGATGGACTAACTGGGGGATTTAATCTTCAAATTGCATTTTCCACAGGGTACTGCGCAGGAATGAATGCATAGGGGGGATTTCAATGTTTACCATAAGAGGTGCAACTACGGTAGAAAGGGATTGTGAAGAGGATATAAATAGTGCAGTTAAAGAAATGATTGCTCTTATATTAAAAGAAAACAATATTACTATAGATGATGTGATTTCAATTATATTTTCATGCACAAGGGATTTAAAATCCTGCTATCCTGCAAAAGCAGCAAGGGAAATGGGATTTGTAAGATCAGGCCTTATGTGCTTTAATGAAATGTATGTTGATGGAAGCCTTAAAAGATGCATAAGGGTATTATTTTTTATTGATAAAAGTGTTAAACAAAAGGATGCAAAACATATATATTTAAGAGGAGCTGCTAATTTAAGGCCAGATATTTTGAAGGATTTTTAAAGTTTTTATTGAATATATATGAATGTGAAAGCGAGCATGAGGTGCCAGGCACGTGGCATGTGGCAAAATTTAAAATACACACTATTTAACTTGAATGAATTATTTTGCTATCATTATACTTAGGGAGGACACAAATATGGAAAGAATAGTTGTTGCAATAGATGGTCCTGCTGGTGCAGGTAAAAGTACAATATCAAAGATAATTGCACAAAAGTTAAATTTAAAATATATTGATACTGGTGCAATGTATAGAGCGGTTACGTTAAAGGCTATTAAAAACAATTTGGATTTATGTAACAATAATGAAATATCTCATATGGTTAAAAACAGCAATATAAGTATAAATGATGAAAAAATTTTTATAGATGAAATAGATGTAACTGAGGAAATACGTATGCCCTATGTAAATGAAAAAGTATCAATTGTTTCAGCTATGCCAGGGGTCAGAGAGGTTTTAAAGGAAAAGCAAAGGAAAATGGCGGAAAATTTTAATGTTATTATGGATGGAAGGGATATAGGTACAAATGTTTTAAAGGATGCAAATATAAAAATATTTTTAACTGCTTCAGTTGAAGAAAGAGCAAAAAGAAGATATAAGGAAATGATAGAAAAAGGTATAAACACAACATTTGAAGATGTATTTAAGGACATAGAAAATAGAGATAAAATTGATAGTTCAAGAAAGGCTAATCCACTTAAAAAGGCAGATGATGCAGTTATGCTTGATACTACAGGAATGAAAATGAATGAAGTTGTTGATGCAATTATTAAAATAATACAGGATAGGATGTGAACTTATGTTATTTTATAAAATCTGTAAGCCTGTTCCTTGGCTCTTTTATCATATTTTTTACCGCTTAAAGGTTTATGGTAAACAAAATATCCCTAAAGAGGATGGAGCAATAATTTGCCCCAATCATAGGTCTAATCATGATTCTGTAATTGTTGCTGTAACTTGCCCAAGACCAGTAAGGTATATGGCAAAAATTGAACTTTTTAAGAATAAAATTGCTGCATTTTTTTTAAAAGCATATGGTGCATATCCGGTTAAAAGAGGAGAGACAGATTTCCCAGCAGTAAGAAAAACGTTCAAGCTGCTTAAGGACAAGCAATTTGTAGGAATATTTCCAGAAGGTACTCGTATTAAAGGTGAAGGCTTTGGTAAGGCACATCCTGGAGTTGCTATGTTTTCAATTAAAACAGGTAAGCCAGTAATTCCAGTGTATATAGAAACAAGCTATAAACTTTTTTCAAAAATAAAAGTGGTTTATGGCGAGCCTATTGATTTCAAAAGTTATAAGAAAGAAAGAATGACTAACGATGACTATTCTGAATTAAGTCAAATGATAATTGACAAATTTAAAGAACTTAAAGGGGGGAATTACTAATGGAATTGCTATTAGCAAAAAACGCTGGATTTTGCTTTGGAGTTAAAAATGCCATAGATAAAGCAATAAATGCAGCAGAGGAAGAGGGCAGGGTTTTTACATACGGACCTATTATCCACAATGAATCAGCAATTAAAGATCTTGAAAGCAAAGGAATTAGCATTGTTGAAAACTTAGATGATATTCATGAAAATGATGTTGTAGTTATAAGATCACATGGCATATCAAAAAAAGATTACGAAAATTTAAATGCTAAAGGAGCAAAAATAATTGATGCTACTTGCATAAATGTCAAAAGAATTCATGAAATTGTTAGTGAAAAAAGCAGTGAAGGATATAAAATTGTAATTGTAGGAGATCCTAATCATCCTGAAGTAATTGGGGTTAATGGGTGGTGTGATGGGAAAGCAATAATTATAAATGATGAAAACGATTGTATTGAAGAAACTTTAAAAGGAAGTGAAAAAATATGCGTAGTTGCACAAACTACATACAATGTTGAAAAGTGGTATTCAATTTTATCATTGATAGTTAGATGTGCAAAGGAAATCATAATATTTGATACAATTTGTTCTTCAACAAAATTAAGGCAGGATGAAGCAAAAAAGCTTTCAAAAGAAGCGGAAGCTGTTATAATAGTTGGTGGAAAAGAAAGCTCAAATTCAAGAAAGCTATATGAAATTTGCAAAGAAAATTGTACCAACTCCTTATTTATTGAAAATGCAGAAGAACTTGATTTAAATTTAATAAAGGGCTTAAACAAAATTGCTTTAACTGCTGGAGCATCTACCCCTGAGTTCATAGTTGAAAAAGTTATTGAAAAGATTAAAACTTTAGAAAAGCCTGTGATTAAACAGGGAAATAATGCTAAAGTTGAAATAAAAAATAAAGAAAAGGAAGCTGTTAATATGAATAATTATGATGAATCTATGAATGAATATTTATCAACATTTAAGGAAGTGTATGAAGGCACAATTATGCAAGGGAAAGTTTTACTTGTAAATGAAAAGGAAGTATTTTTTGACATTGGATATAAAGCTGATGCAATAATGCCCCTTGAAGAAGCATCAAATACACCTATAGATCTTTTGGAAAAATTTAAAGTTGGCGATGAAGTAGAAATTCAAGTTATAAAAATGAATGATGGAGAAGGAAATGTAGTTGTAAGCAGAAAGTCTCTTGAAAAAAAGGAGTTTTATGAATCATTAAAACAAATGAGAGATAATGGCGAAATTATTGAAGCTGTAGTTGAAGAGGTAAATAAGGGCGGATATAGCTGCAAATACAACGGCATTAGATGCTTTATGCCTTTTTCCCTGTCAGGTGTTAGAAAAGGTGAGGATGAAAACCAACTTGTTGGTAAAAAGATAAAGGTTAATATAAATGACTGTAAAGAGAATAGAAATGGAATAGAGCTGCTAATATCAAGGAGAGAGATTCTAAAGAAGGAAAGAGAAGAACAGCAAGAGGAATTATTTAAAAATATTAAAGCTGGGGATGTAATAAACGGAACTGTTAAAGGAATTATAAATAATGGAGCATTTGTTAATATAGGTGCTTGTGATGTATTTGTCCCAATTTCAGAAATTTCATGGAAGAGGATTCCAAAGGTTGAGGATGTTTTGTCTTTAGGACAAAATGTAAGTGTACTTTTAACAAAGATAAATCTTGAGGACAAAAGAATAACAGGAAGTATAAAAAGACTTGGAAAAGAACCTTGGGGAGAATTTATTGAGCAGTATAAAGTTGATGATGTAATAGAAGGGAAAGTTGTTGGGTTTGCTAATTTTGGAGCTTTTATTGAAGTTGCAAATGGAGTTGTAGGACTTGCCCATATTTCACAAATGTCAGATAGAAGAATAGATAAGCCTCAGGATGTTGCAAAATTAGGTCAAATTGTTAAAGTTAGAATTATTAATATAGATACTGAAAATAGAAAAGTCAGCTTCTCAATGAAGGATATAGAATAATTCTTTTAATTTTATGGTAGGGAACGGTCTTGACTGTTCCGCCTCCTAAATTCTGATCGTCCTGCAAATACTGCAGAATGGAATTGTTACTGGGTATTGGCGCATTCTGCTCTCAAAATTTTGCTTGTCCATCAACGGAACGGTCAAGACCGCTCCCTGCGGAATTTATCGTTTGTATAATTGAATTATTGCCTTTTAAACCATAATTTGATCAGGAATATGGCACAAACAATGTTTGCGCCATATTTTTTACTGTTGTGTTACAAAATAGGAAGAATGTAAATTAAGATACAGCATTTATCGTAAGAAGAATGTGAATTTCTAATAATAACAATTGTCATGCCCATAATAACAGATTTGTGTCAATGCATTCACAGATTCCCTGATATTCTTGTTCATTACGAATTGGATGGAATTTATATTATAAAAGGCAATTAATTTATAAATACAGTTATTATCCCTAA
>ENA-UOOH01000428-UOOH01000428.1-fermentation-metagenome-genome-assembly--contig:-NODE-428-length-48163-cov-10.129916_pt1 | contig 48163 bp, 39 predicted proteins | sample MGYA00245778_ERZ724025 | MGnify/ENA primary metagenome ERZ724025 (study PRJEB28704, sample SAMN03018313) | fermentation metagenome | biome: anthropogenic terrestrial biome; feature: soil; material...
AAGAGCAAGTAGTATTCGTTTATCGTGGTGCGGGCAACGCGTTATAATTCTGAGCATAGTAAAGAAACTATCCGCCAGAGATTGATGCTTTACCTCGTTCAGAATGACATGTCCCCAAACCTGTTAACACCTTCTGGTCTAATTTCTTAATCTTCTTCCGATATATTATGTTTTGATGTGGATTACACTTAGAGTCTGATTTGCCCAAACATCCCAAACTTTAATGGCAATCTTGATATCCTTACCAGATTCCAGCCTTATCAATAGATCCAGGGCGATTGGTTCTTTAAATCTTTGCTTATTTCGCAACACTTGATAGTGGGAATTAAAAATATCTTCCTGAAAATCCAAATCCATCTCCCAAAATTCAATATAATCGGCAAATTCCTGCCGGTTAGCTTGCTCTTTCAATTGAGCCGGCCAATAAAAATCAATTCCCAGATCGACAAGAGTATAATTGTCATCAACAGGTTTTAACAGCGGTTTTTTTAGCACTAATTCACAACCTGAGTCATCGTCGCCGCAGTTATTGGCGCCGATAATCTTGAACGGCTTTGATCTAGATCTTATTAAACGGTAACAACTGGTTTGTAGTGCTAAACTACTGACATCGGCTAAAATCCAGTTTCTTCCCATTTGGTTACATACTTCCGCCAGGGTTCCGGAACCAGCAAAGAAATCAGCTACTAGACTGCCGGGGCGCGAAGCTGCCCCAATGAGGCGTGCCAACAATTCCTTTGGCTTTTGGGTCGGGAACTTAAGGTTTTCGTATGCGGTCGGACTTAATATTTTATTAATATCAATCCACCAATCCTGCATTAATGCCCCTTCTTCATGCAGTTTATAACGGTCACCTTTCACATTGGTCAATCCCCGCTTTATGGTTCCCTGGGTATAAGGACGATACTGGGGGTTATATATGTATTCATCACTACGCGCATACCACAAAATCAAATCATGTTTGCGATGGAAATAGCGGCGCGAATTACTACCCCCTCCAAAACACCATGCAATCTCGTTAATAAAATTGTCGGGGCCAAATATTTCATCAAGCAACACCCGCAGGTAGTGGCTGACATGCCAATCAACATGAACGAATATACTCCCCTCATCAGAGAGAACCTGTTTCATTAGCTGCAGGCGAGTATACATCATGTCCAGGTAAGAATCCAAACCTTGCGGCCATCGGTCCTGAAAGGCCGACCGTTTAATGTCTTTTGATTGGGAAGTGCCAATGCTGATGGAGGAGTGATAATCGATTTCGGTCATATACGGTGGGTCAACATAAATAAGGTCAATTTTTTTCCCAACCTCTGTTTTTGCTATATTATTAAGAAGGTCATAGTTGTCCCCATAATAAAAATTGTTTTCTATTTTCTCGTTACTAAGCGGGGGCACTTCTAATTGTTCATAATAGCCCTGGTTTTCAAATATGGGGGTTACCGCTATCCTTTGTATCTCCCGTATTGAAGAAATAGGCTGTTGCATCTCTTCAATTTTACTGTCCCATACCAGACGTGCCGATCGATAGTTTCCCATGTCAAATTCTCCGCCCATTTTATTAAAAAGTTTAACACAAAAAAGTCCTGTCTACACAGGACAAAATTAATAACTTATCTATTGAACCATTTACAGATTACATTACTGACCATGGAAGCTAGCGTTTATAAATATCAAGTTATCACGGGTAAAGGCTTGTTCGCTGCGTAATAAACTCTGGGATAGAGGCACCATCAGAGTCAAAATGATCACCATCAGTAAAATCAGCCAGATACTTCTTTTCATCCAACAGTCCTCCTCTCTTATACATACTTCTTGAGCTGTTTTAGAGCGGCTTTTTCCAATCGGGAGACCTGGGCCTGTGATATCCCAATCTCATCGGCCACTTCCATCTGAGTCTTGCCGTTAAAAAATCGCAGTGATACGATATGTTTTTCCCGTTCGTTAAGCTTTTTTAAGGCTTCATTGATGGTAATCGACTCTAACCACAATGAGTCTGTATTCTTGTCGTCACTAATCTGATCCATCACCAGTATAGGGTCGCCGCCATCATTATATATTGGTTCGAAAAATGACACTGGTTCCTGGATCGCATCCAAAGCAAAAACTACCTCTTCTCTGGGCACCTCCAACTTCTCTGCCATTTGAGCAATGGTGGGTTCAGTAGCATTCTCCGCCAAAAGGCGTTCCCGTACTTGTAAGGCTTTATAAGCTATATCCCTTAAAGAGCGAGACACCCGGACCGGATTGTTGTCACGTAAATATCTGCGAATTTCTCCTATTATCATGGGGACTGCGTAGGTTGAAAACCTTACATTTTGACTCAGATCGAAATTGTCAATGGCTTTAATAAGCCCGATACATCCCACTTGAAAAAGATCATCTACAAATTCGCCTCTATTATTGAAACGCTGTATTACGCTGAGTACCAGGCGGAGATTGCCTTGAATAAGCTTTTCCCTGGCTTCCGTTTGGCCATTTTGCATAGCAGCAAAGAGCTTGCGCATTTCTTCATTTTTCAATACCGGCAATTTGGAAGTATTGACGCCACAAATCTCTACCTTGGTGATCAAAAAGCCACCCCTTCCTTCAATAGTAGACGTTTCTAGTGCATAGTGGACAAGGAATAGTGGATAGTTCATTTCTAAAAGTCTATAAAATCAGCAGAACATTGATTATCCAGGCGTAATAACCTACCCCTGCGGGGATTATAGGTATTTACCAGGGTTCACTATTTAATGTTGTTACTTGTATAAAGCGTGCCTGCTTCCCTTAAACAGGTGGAAGCTGTGTTACTGTATTCTTAATTATTTACTTTTCTGTAACTTATTATTCTCAGCTATGTGGTAAATGATGGCAAACAAAAAAGAGCTTTGCGTAAAGCTCTTAATATTTCTTGAACTAGAACTTATTTATTAAGTTTTTGATATGCTACAAATTATTATCTATTCTATTTTTCTAATCTCCCTCTGCAAGCGTTTTAAGATTCTTTTCTCGAGACGACTGATATATGATTGCGATATTCCCAGCAAATCGGCGACCTCCTTCTGGGTCTTTTCCGTTCCATCATTTAATCCAAATCTTAATTTGATTATGGTATGCTCGCGGGGATTCAGTTTATGCATGGCTTGCCATAATAATGACTTTTCTACTTCTCCTTCAATCTTTTTATAAATCATATCCCCCTCGGTACCTAAAATATCTGAAAGAAGCAGTTCGTTACCATCCCAATCAATGTTTAAGGGCTCATCTAGCGAAACTTCACCGCGGTTCTTTTGGTTACGGCGCAGGTACATCAGTATTTCATTTTCAATGCAGCGTGATGCATAAGTAGCTAACTTAATGTTCTTCTTCGGTTCAAAGGTGTTAACAGCCTTAATGAGACCTATAGTGCCTATGGAAACCAGATCCTCAATATTTATGCCTGTGTTTTCAAATTTCTTGGCTATGTAAACAACCAGGCGCAGGTTGTGTTCGATAAGGGTCCCTTTTACTTCGCTATCCCCCTGATCCAAACGAGCTATCAGTTGTATCTCTTCATGATCCTTGAGCGGAGGGGGCAGGACCTCAGTAGAGCCAATATAATGCACAAAGTCCGGCATTTTCCTTTTGATATACCATTTGAAAAGCCGCAGCTTCCAGGTGGCCAACATCTCCATAATCTTCACAAATTATTCCCCCTATACTTTTTGTAGTATTTCCGCCGGAATAAGCAATTGATAATCATCCTGGGATGCAAGTCGATCAAGGTAAACACCAACAACTAGATTTCTATACAGCAGATTAATTTTATCAGGATCTACGACGATTTCGTCACATCTAAAACCCACCATTAAGCCATTTTTCTGACCTATGGAGGAAAATGGTATGAGTCGCAAACGGCTGGCCCAACTGCTTACACTCAATGCCTGCAGAATATCATTGTTATCTTGGAAATTCTCGATAGCCGCCTGGCAGTCATCAGGGATACAGTCTTTTAATAAGTCATATTCAGCCACTATTACGGGACGTTTGGTAAGCGGGTCACGCAGGTTATTGCCGGTATCAAGAAAGCCTTCTCCCCGACATATCTTGTTGTCAAAATGTAATTCCACCCGATATTTTAATAGAGTGGGGATAATTTTTTGCGACAGATATTTTTGGCCGTATTGGCCCAGATAAAGAGCACAGAGTACACCTCCCAGCAACCACCAATATGAGAAGGTATCACCCTGACTGTTTTCATTCATCAGATAGGTGATGGCAATGGTTGCCCCTGCCATTAAAAAGCTCACCGCGTAAAAACACAGCAGGGTTTTCTTAATATCCTGCCACCCCTTAGGGTGTAGGGCTAGTATGACCACCAGGCAAGAAAAAATGATTTTAGCTGGCATACTATACAAGATGCCAGTGTTAGGAAACAAATTAACGACGCCATAAATTCCACCTAAGATAGCAACCAAAATAAAGCGAACATATGCTATTGACTTTCCGCTCAGTTTTGCCGTTGCCCAAAGAATAACAAAATCCATGACGAAATTAACCAGAAATGTAATATCCGCATAAACTTTAGGTTGGTCCACAAGCTCACCCAAATTCAACAAATAGGCCTTTTCGGCTAGAAAAATATAGACTCCCGGGGATGAAACCTTGGCCTTTATCTCATACCCGCTTCAGAAAATATTATGACTCTTCATTAATATGTCTGTAATTTCCAAGTATGTGTGCCAAATTATACTAGAAGCTTCATTATTATTTTGTTGTTTGGTGGAATAACGGGCAGGTATCTTTTGCTATTAATAGCCAATAAGACGGTATTAATATAATTTTCCGGTGGATACTATGCGATAATCTGGAAAATATATTCTTATACCTAAAAATTAACTTTTAATAGGTTGATACAGCAATAAATGTGTAATAAGTATTACCGTAGGGGTCGTATTAATTGGGTACCGCGGGAACAAGTATTCCCGGGAAAGAAGCTCGTGATGGGAATATTATAGCGTTGGAAATGGCGTTGCAGAAATAATATAAAGGTTAGCCTCATCATAATCCTGACTAACCTTATAATTATTGTAATTTCAATTTTTATTTATGTTTAAGCACAAAGGGAGGAATCTCTAAATCATTTCTATCCAAGAACGAATGGTTAGGCTTTACCGCTCTGGATCGTGGCCCGGATTCGCTGGGCTGTAATCTGGGGCTATCAAAGCCGGTTGCTATGACCGTAACTCTGACTTCATCCTCCAGAGTTTCATCAGTATTGGCACCAAATATAATGTTGGCTTCAGCATCAGCGGATTCATGGATAATTGCAGCCGCCTCTTGAATTTCAAATAGGGTAAGATCATTCCCACCACTTATGTTAAACAGTACCCCTTTAGCCCCCTCAATAGAAGTTTCCAGAAGGGGACTGGAAATCGCCTGGCGGGCCGCCTCGGCAGCGCGATTTTCTCCCTTGGCTTGTCCAATACCCATTAAAGCAGATCCGGTATTTTTCATAACTGTTTGCACATCAGCAAAGTCACAATTAATTAGCCCTGGTATAGCTATAAGGTCCGAAATCCCCTGCACACCCTGTCTCAGTATATCGTCAGCAACTCTAAAGGCATCATTTAATCCTGTATTCTTCTGAACCACCTGTAACAAGCGGTCATTGGGAATAGTAATCAGGCTGTCAACTTCTTCTCGCAAAGCCTGGATACCAGTTTCCGCCTGCAGGTTTCTCTTCCGTCCTTCGAATAGAAACGGTTTGGTTACCACGCCAACCGTAAGCGCACCAACTTGTTTGGCCAGACGGGCTATTACAGGGGCACCCCCCGTACCCGTACCACCCCCCATGCCGGCAGTAACAAACACCATATCAGCACCTTGCAATGCTTTAATAATTTCATCCTCGTTTTCCTGAGCAGCTTTCATACCGACCTCTGGATCTGCTCCTGCTCCCAGACCTTTGGTTAGCTTTCCCCCCACTTGAATCTTTTTTTCCGCTTTCGATAAGTATAAAGCCTGGGAATCCGTATTTACGGCTATAAATTCGACTCCTTTTAAATTAGCCTCAATCATCCTGTTTATGGCGTTGCTCCCCCCACCGCCAACTCCTATTACCTTAATGTCGGCAAATTGCTGCATCTCAACATCAAAATCTAATGGCATATTTTACCCTCCTCTGTTTATTACGAAAATAAGTCCTTTAACCAATAATTTATTTTTTGAAAAACACTGGATACCCCAGGCTTGGTGTCCACTAAAGCAGGCTCCAGGTTTTTAAAGCCATAAATCAAACCTCCCAAAGCTACTGAATTCTGGGGCCGATTGATTTCAGCGCCCGAACCTTTAACGTTTTCGGGTATTCCCAAACGGACCGGTACATCCATATAGTCTTCCATTAATGCTACGAAACCGTTGAGCTGTGCCCCTCCGCCGGTAAAAACTATGCCCCCGGCCAGTTTATATATGTCACCTAACTGCTGTAATTCAGTATAAATCATTTCCAGCATTTCCAGAACCCGCGCCGAAATAATTTCAGCCACCAACTTATGGGAAACCTGTCTGATCTCAGTCCCTTGAATGTTATGTATATCAATGATTATATCATCATCGGCTAATTCTGGTGCTGCTACGCCAAAATTTTCTTTAATTCGGACTGCTTCCTCGATAGATGTCCTGAGGACGATAGCTAAATCTCTGGTAATGTAATCCCCACCAATAGGTAGAACGGAGGTAGCTAAAATAGATCCCTGATTAAAAATACTTACCTCCGTGGTGCCAGCCCCCATGTCGACCACTGCTACCCCCATTTCCTTCTCAGCCGGCATCAAAACAGATTCGGCAACCAGCAGCTGATTATACGCAATTTGGTCAAATTGGAGATTAATCCGCTGGGCGCTCCTTTGTAAATTCTGAAGTGCTGCTATAGCCGCAACTATCACCAGAGCTTCCGCTTCCAGACGGCTTCCTACCATTCCCACGGGATCATTAACCCCATCATATCCATCAATAATGTATTGTCTCTCAATCACCTGAACAATTGTTTTGTCAGGCGGCAGAGCTATATTCCTGGCTGAGTGCAGTGCTCTTTCTTTGTCTTCCTCGGTAATTGCATAATCGGTATTACCCACTGCAATTACGGCATGATTATTAACGGCTGAGATACTAATGCCTGAGAAGCCACTTATAGTGCTCATGATATCTATCCCGGTCACTCTCTCAAGTTCATTCAAACATGAATCAATAGATAGCGCTGTGCTTTCTATATCTATAATGTTGCCTTTCCTTAAACCTGCCGACGGAATCTGGGCCAACCCCAGTACATGGATCTCCTGGAGATGGTTCATTTCACCCAGAGCAGCCTTGACAGCACTCGTACCTACATCCAAACCCACCATGATATTGCGTTTGATAATTTTAAAGCACTCCTTATAAGATATCTTATTTGTAAATACTACAAACGCATCTATATTCCTCTTTTGGCGGTAATTTTTTATCAGTACTTTTTCAATAGATATCGACGTATTATTCCCAGATTTTGGAATAATCTTACCCCAAATACCACCACCGCAGCCAGGTATAATTCCAGCCCCAACCTATCACCCAGATATGCAAATCCAGCCGCCAGTAAGGAATTGGTAAAAAAACCACTTATAAATATGGTGGTATCAAATGCATCTTCCATATAGGCACGAATACCTCCAAAAACCGAATCAAGTGCTGCCAATACGCCGATGGACACATACTTCACCATAGCCATAGGCAGTATAATCGGCAGCTGTAAACCTATGACCAAACCGATAGCCAAACAAAGCAGAGTCAACAAAAACCACATGATTTCGATACCGCCTTTTTAATTTGATGGTAGAGGACCTGTAAATTGGAATTTCAAAGCTCCTGTGTATGCTGGTATATCAATCTTATCATTTCTTACCAATTGAGTTTGCAGTCCGTACGACTTAAGTTTTTCCAGCTCCCCGCCTTTTATTAACAAGCCGCTTTCCAGCAGCTGAGGATTTCCGGTAGCTTTAATAACAAATGGAGGTCCAATTTTGTTCCAATTTACCAGAATGGTGGTTCCTGCACAGCGGATTTCCGACATGGCAGTAATACGCTGGCCATTGACCGCTATTGCTTCTGCGCCCGAGGCCTTAATCTCGTTAACAATAGTTAAAATGTCGGTTTCGTGCACTATATAGGCATTGGGATCCTCACCCGGCTGCACCACGTGCAGGCTGTCGTTTAATGTCACAATAATTCCCGGACCAGTAACCGGGATTAGTCCTGCCGCCATATTTGCCTTCCTGAGTTCTTCCTGCAAATCCGCGGTTAACTTGCTCTCACTGTTAACATTGGTTAATTTTTCTCGCAAGGAAACAACTTCGCTGGCAAGACTATCATTTTCTTGTGTCAAAATAATATTCCTGGCTGCCAATTCCTCGACTCGGGTCGTCGTCAGGTTGGGTCCATAACTTTCCGAAGTTTTAAATTGGACCGAAAGCATTATTCCGACGATCAGACATATGGCCATAATTGAAATTTTTCCACTGGTACTGCTGCGCATTTTATCACCTTCTAATCCTTTATTTTAAGGACTGGTTCGCCTTTATAGCGGATATCAACATATTCCAGAACATCCTTACCCTCTAACTCATTTTCTATCTGAATAACCTGAGTAAAGATTTTGACCTTTTCATCCAGTCTCTCTAAATCGCCAAAGCGAACCTCCGTTCCTTTAATAGTATATATTTTTATGGTGTTATCCTGATTCTGATAATGGATTTGGGATATTGTCTGCTGCTCATCGGCAGGAATTGACTCCCAAACCTGCCTGATCATATCAGTCGCCTGAATGTTGACCGCCTGTCCCAAATTAACACGTTCTGGCATTGTTTCTATAGTAATGATCAAATCATTATTAATCGGACCATAATTTAGTTTATCAAAACAGACCCCGGTATCATCTATACATAAGAATAAATCACCATAGGGAATTAGTGCCCAAACCTGCCTTTCATCTATCTTGATTGAGACCGTTTTAGGTGATCTACGTTCAATTTCTGCTTTCTTTATCATGGGATGAACTTCAATGGCTTTGCCACAATTAACTTCGTCAAACTCGAAAATGTTAATCCCGGGTGCCAGTCCCGACAGCGCTATAACTTCCTCCTTTGACACCTTATCATTGCCAACAACTTCAATTTGAGTCAAGTTGAAAACAGAACTGTGTATAAACAGGTAAGCGGATAAAAGCATAGTGAAAATCAGCAGTATTATTCTGAATTTAAAAACAAATTTTTTTCGGCTCACAAATTCCCCTTCCATCCTATCCAAGCCTAACATTTATAGTGCAAATTATAACAGACAATTGCAGTCTATTGAAGCCAACAAAGTAGATTTCAGTGTTTACTAATACAGGGGAATTTTTCCGTAAGAATTCGCAATCTGCCTATTAAACTATCAATGTGCGGTAAAAACATGATAAAAGCCCGTAATTTAGCCGCACTTGAGTACGATTCTGACAACGGGCTTATTAAATAAAGATAGGCTTTGGTTACGGGGTTTCGCTGTTATGATACCGATATTCTTTCCACTTGTGCTCCCAGTTTATTGAGCTTCTCATGGATTTTTTCGTAGCCTCTATCTACATGTTCCAATCTTCCAATCCTGGTCTCTCCCTTTGCGTATATACCGGCCAGTATAAGGGCGGCTCCAGCTCTTAAGTCTGGAGATTCCACTGATGCACCTTCCCAGTCACTATTACCCTTGATAATAGCTACCCGTCCTTCTACTTTAATATCTGCTCCCATGCGACGAAGCTCTGGCACATGCATGTAACGATTTTCAAAAATGGTCTCCACAATTACGCTGGTTCCTTCAATGCTGGCCAGCAGCGTCATCATCTGAGCTTGCATATCAGTAGGAAACCCTGGATAAGGCATGGTCTTAATATCGGTTGGTCGGTAGCAATTGTTACCCAATACCCTGATGCCACCTGACCAAGGTATGATCTCTACCCCCACTTCATTTAGTTTAGCAATCAGAGGCTGCAGATGTTCGGGGACCACATTCTCTATCCATACATCACCGCGGCTAATTGCAGCCGCGACCATAAAGGTACCTGCTTCAATACGGTCAGGGATTACGGTATGCTCCACACTGCCAAGCATTTCAACTCCTTCAATGCGTATAGTGTCCAGACCGGCACCTTTAATTCGTGCTCCCATCCGATTCAGGAAATTCTGCAGATCCACAATTTCGGGCTCTCGGGCAGCATTCCTAATAATAGTGGTTCCCACGGTCATGGCGGCCGCCATCATAATGTTCTCCGTTGCACCCACACTAGGTACATCCAGCATAATCTCTTTACCTCTTGCAGATACTGCCTTCCCTACCATCAAGCCATGCTCTTCAGATATTTCATAGCCCATGCTTCTAAATCCTTTAATATGGAGATCCATTGGCCGCGAACCTATTGCGCATCCACCTGGATATGCCACCCGGGTATACTTGAAGCGGCCCAACAGAGGCCCCATCACTAGATTAGAGGCTCTCATGCGACGCGACACATGCTCGGGAAGTTCACAACTATTAACCATACTTCCGTCAATGACCAGCACATTTTTTTCCCGTTTAACTTTTGCTCCAAGTATGGTTAATGCTTCGGACATAACACTTATGTCCTCTAGTTCAGGTACTCCGTTTAAAGTAACTTCGCCTGAACTCATTAAACTGGCAGCCATAATGGGGAGAATAGCGTTCTTGGAACCGCTGATTTCTACCTGTCCTTTTAAGGTAGTTCCGCCCCTTACCAGTAATTTTTCCAAAATAACACCTCCGCCAGGATTATGCCACCGGGATTGATGTTGAAATCCTTTTAGCTAACCGAACCCCTAATTTCCATACGTCACCAGCACCCATAGTTATGACCAGGTCATCATCCTGCAAGCCTGCAAAGATAAATCCTTCGACGTCATCCAACGTTTCAATATATACTGCATTACACCCGGCATTTTTGGCTGCCTGGCAGACTAATTCTCCCGTAACATTTACAATAGGTTTTTCTCCCGCCGAGTAGATATCAGTGATAACAACCTGATCAGCTTTTAGAAACGATTCGCCGAACTGTTCAAATAATAATTTGGTGCGTGAATAGCGATGAGGTTGAAAGACAACTATCAGTCGTCCCTGGTGAAATTGCTTGGCGGCTTCTATGGTAGCTTTAATTTCAGTTGGATGATGCGCGTAATCATCTACAATAGTAATTCCCTGTAAAGAAGCAACCACCTGAAAGCGCCGCTTAGCTCCCGGAAAACTTTTCAAAGCCTCTTTCACCTTATTAAAATCCTGCCCTAATTCCATAGCGGCAGCTGTCGAGGCCAGAGCATTTAAAGCATTGTGTTTGCCAGGAATTGATAACTGGATTTGTCCAAGATATTTCTTATGGTAATATACATCGAATACAGAACCCATTCCAATTGGCTTCCAATTCTCAAGATAATAATCGAAGCTGCTGTCTTCACCATAAATAAGAGTCCTGGTTGACAGGCATCCAATTATGGTCTGCACATGTTGATCTCCTCCGTAGAGCAATGCAAAGCCAGTCGGTGCTACCTGCTTTAAGAACTGACAAAATGCATCCTGAATTCGCTCCATGGATTCATAAAAATCAAGATGATCGTTTTCAATATTGGTAACTATGGCCACGTATGGTTTTATATCCAGGAAGGATGCATCACTTTCATCGGCTTCAACCACAAAATAATCGTTTTTGCCCAGCCGGGCATTAAGCTCTGTCCCTTGAATCTCCCCTCCCACGATCAAGGTGGGATCAAGACCGGAGCCTACCAGGGCGGAATAGAGCATAGAGGTAGTAGTTGTTTTGCCATGTGCGCCTGCCACCGCCAACCCCAAATGGGAGTTTACCATGCGGGCCAGCATCTGCCCCCTCTTAATCACGGGAATATTATGGGCCAAAGCTGTTTGCACTTCGATGTTATCTGCCGGTATTGCTGAGGAGATGACTACTAAATCAACCCCTTCATTCAAATTGGAGGAGGTATGACCTGTATAGACCTCCACTCCTATGCTTTCTAGTTGGCCGGTAATGCCATTTGTTTGCAGATCGGAACCGCTAACCTGGACACCCTGTTCACGGAGCACTCTGGCGATTCCGCTCATTCCAGCTCCAGCTATTCCTACCATATGAACCCATTGCCCTGATTTCGCAGTCATTTCCTTATCTCCTTTGATCTATGTTGATACCCTTGATACACTCTATAGTATGCACAATTAACAAAAGTGGTTACATAACGTATAGAAGCTTGTCCTGCATAAGTACTCAAAATATTTTTCATTAATGTTTACCCAGAATTTCGTCTACAATGTCACTTAAAGCGTTAGGTCTGGCCTCTCTCAACATATTCTTCCCCATTTCATGCAGCTTGGAACGATCGTTTCTCAAGTTTTCAATCAATTTATATAGACTGTCCCCGTCCAAGAATTCATCGATAACCATTTCAGCTGTTCCTTTTTCGACCAGAGCCCGGGCATTTTTCTCTTGATGATTTTCAGCTGCATAAGGATATGGCACTAATATGGCGGGTAATCCCAGCAACTGAAGTTCACATACGGTACTGGCTCCAGCTCTGCAAACAGCTAGGTCTGCCACCGCCAGGGCCTCTTCAATATTATACATATAGGGAACCATGTTTAAACTACAAATCAAAGATTTTGCATCTACCTTTTTATGCAGTGCATGCTTCATATCTTCATATCCAGCCTGGCCAGTAATCCAAGTGAAATTTATATCTTCATTCCGATATCGTTCTATTATGGCTAACATAGCTTGATTGATACTGTTGGAACCCAGACTGCCTCCGAAAGCCAGCAAGGCAAATTTGTCTTTATCTGTTGCAAGACGGATTATTCTCTGTTTCACTTTTAATATCTCTGGACGTACCGGTAAACCGGTGACTTTAATGTTTCTTGCCTCCAAATATTGGCCAGCCTCCGCAAAAGTCAATAGTACGGAATCCACCCTTCGAGCCAGATTACGATTAGCTAATCCTGGGATCGCATTCTGTTCATGGATAACGGTCCTGACATCCATAAAAGTCCCGGCCAGGACGACAGGGAAGGACACATATCCTCCTGTTCCCACTATAATATCCGGTTTAAATTCTTTGATAATGTCACGCGCCTGAAAGAAACTGAAAGGAAATTTGATAAGGGTTTTACCAGATTTGAGCATGGAGGATCGATCTATACCGGTAATATCTATGGTTTTAAAGTTAATTCCGCTCTGGGGAACTATTTTACTTTCCAATCCTTTTAAAGTACCTATGTAGAGAAGATCAACCCCAGGAATCCGTCTTCTTAGTTCACCTGCAACTGCCAGGGCGGGATAAATATGGCCGCCTGTTCCTCCTCCAGTAAGTATTATTTTCATTTTTTCGTCCCTCAGTTCTGCGAGCTATATCGCGATATGTTCAATAATAATCCCACCATAATCATGGTGAAAAGCAATGACGTTCCACCATAACTGATAAAAGGAAGGGTTATACCCGTAACCGGCAGCGCACCTGACACCACTGCAATATTGATTGCCGCCTGAAATGTTATAATTATAGTAAGTCCGGCGGCTAGAAGCCGGGAGAAATTATCTGGTGCATTTATAGCAATTTTAAACCCCCGCCAGGCAAAAAGCAAAAACAGGACCACCACCAGGCTAGCCCCGATGAAACCCAATTCCTCCCCCAATATGGCAAAAATAAAATCCGTATGCTGTTCAGGTAAATAAAAAAACTTCTGCCGACTTCTGCCCAGACCCATGCCAAACAGTCCCCCCGATCCGAGGGCATAGAGCGATTGTATGGTCTGGAATCCTTCATCACTGGCATACTTCCAGGGGTTTAAAAAGGCGGTAACTCGCTCCATACGATAAGGCTCCAAGACGATAGCCGCTGCCACCGCCACTGCTCCGGTCAACGTTATTAATCCCAGGTGAGCCCATTTAGCACCGGCAATCATGAGCATAAATAATACTGTGCCCGCAATGGTAAAGGCAGTGCCCAGATCAGGTTGCATCATAATTAATCCACCGATGATAGCGAGCATGGCTAAAAAGGGTAAAACGCCTTTGGTAAAGGAAGATATTCTATCAAGTTTTATTTCCATAGCCCGAGCCAGAAACATTACAATGGCTACTTTGGCCAGTTCGGAAGGCGAAAAGCGCACCGGGCCAACGGCAAACCAGCGACTGGATCCTTTCACATCAACTCCCAAAGGGGTGACAACCAGTATTAAACATACTATTGCTATTAACATAAGGGGAATTGCAAAGTCTTTTAATCGCAAAAAGTTAAGTTTCATTACTATAACTAGGGTAATAACGCTAATTATGGCCCACATAAGCTGCTTCTTAAAAAAATAATAGGCATCTCCATAGTTGACATTGGCTGTGACCGCACTGGAACTGAAAACCATAATCAACCCAATGCCTAGTAACGTTAAGCTAGTGATAAATAATATAAAGTCAGGTGGACCCTTCTTCAGCCTCACTACCTAGCCCCCCTTTAAATCACGCCAGCTTATTATCTCTCTCGATTATTTTCGCTACCTGTTCACAAAATAAATCGCCCCGATGCTCATAACTCGGGAACATATCCCAGCTTGCACATGCTGGGGAAAGTAAAACAACATCCCCGGCCTCAGCTAATTCGCTGGCCTTAGTGACAGCGGAGACTAAATCTTCTACCTCATGTATATTCTGAAAGCCATAATCCATTACTGCCGTTTTAATCAGTTCTTTCGCTTCTCCCAGCAAAACCAGGTCTTTGACCTTATTGGCCATCAGTCTTGCTACAGTAGAGTAATCTCCCCCCTTGGCTCTGCCACCGGCAATCAGCACAATAGGTTCATCGAATGATTCCAACGCTTTTATAGTAGAATCCGGGTTGGTTCCTTTGGAATCATTAATGTAGAGAACCCCGCGGTGTTGCGCTACCGGTTCCAATCTGTGTCTTACCCCGTTAAAGGTGGTCAATGATTTTTGAATAACTTCTTCCCTGACCCCCGCTATCCAGGCCATAGCTACTGCACAGAGGATGTTTTCCAGATTGTGTTTACCGCGGAGTAGAACATCATCCAGGGGTGCTACCTTTTGCCTTTTACCGTTTTCGACCATGAATATGCAATTGTTATCAATAAATATTCCCTCGTCAAGAGTCCTTTCCGCAGAAAAATACCTGATCTGTGCTGCGGTCATCTCATTAAAGCGGCGCACCCTTTCATCTTCATAATTTAGGATAAGATAATCATCGCTATTTTGGCGGCTGCAGATCCTGCTTTTGGTTTTGACATATGCCTCCATGGTTTTATGTCTATCTAAATGATCAGGAGTAATGTTCAAAACTGCAGCAATATGGGGCTTAAAGGTGGCAGTTGTTTCCAGCTGAAAACTGGATACCTCCACAACTATTTCTCCTGATGGCATCTTATCAACCAGACCGCACAGGGCTGTACCTATATTCCCCCCCATGGCGGTCTTCCTGCCGTCTTGTTCCAGAATATAATGCAATAAAGCCGTGCTGGTAGTTTTGCCATTGGTCCCCGTAATCGCATACATTTCCACTCGGTCTGATTTTATTTGATAAGCCAGTTCTAGTTCCCCAATGACTGGGATCCCAAGGGTATAAGCCTTTTTGATAAGCTCTGTGTCTTGAGGAACACCAGGACTTACTACTATCATATCCCAATTTTGCCCGGCCAGCGGTGGATCCACCCCCGCAAACACAGGTACTCCTAAATCTACCAAATTCTTAATTTCCAGCTCAATTTCCGAGCTGTCTTTAGCATCATACGCACTGAGTATGGCACCCCTTTGATGCAAAGCCAGAACCGCAGCCATACCACTCCTGGCTAAACCAATTATTAGAACCCGCTTTCCTGTAAAAGGCATCTTTTCGCCACCTATCCGATATTCTTAAATCCTATCAAACCCAGAATAACAAACAAAAATGACAATAGGTAGAAGCGATGTACTACCTTTGTCTCTTTCCAACCTTTTAATTCGAAATGATGATGTAAGGGGGCCATTAAAAAGACTCTTCTCCTGGTCATCTGGAAGGAAATAACCTGAATAATAACGCTCAGGGTTTCGATAACGTATACCCCCGCAATAATTATCAGTGCAATCTCCGATTTACTAATGGCAGCAATGGCAGCCACGGCTCCCCCTATGGCCATTGATCCGGTATCACCCATAAAAACCCGAGCTGGATAACGATTGAAAAGCAGAAACCCCAGGCATGCTCCACCCAGGGCGCTGCTGAATATCAGCAAATTGCTGTGGGACGTCATAATACATACTAAACCCATAGCTAATGCAATGAAGAATGTAACTCCGGCCGCCAAACCATCCAATCCATCGGTTAGATTGGCCCCATTAGCGGTAGAAATCAGTACCAGGACTACAAAAGGCACATATAAATATCCAATATCTATTATTGTTCCCGAGAAGGGAATAATTATCTCCGTTCCCCGGCCTAAATAGTAAACCAGAAGCAGCCCAAATATTAAGCCAATCAGAAGCTGTAGAACCAGCTTTTCGCGCGCCCGCAATCCCAGTGACCGCTTTAGTACAACTTTAATATAGTCGTCCCAGAAGCCAATCCCACCAAAAGCTATCATTACCAATACCGCGGTGAGCACCTCTTTACTGCTGCCTGCAAACAAAAAACTAGCTACCATAACCGCAGTAATAATAATAACCCCACCCATGGTAGGGGTTCCCGCTTTAGCATAATGCCCGCGTGGTCCTTCTTCCCTTATACTCTGTCCCACTTTTAGGCGGGTCAGAAATGGAATCATAAAAGGCCCCATAGCAAGACATATTAGTATTGCGACCCCGGCTGCCAGGCAGGCGTTAATAATGTATTCATGCATCTAATTTACCTCCAACATTTGCTCAAGCCAACCAGCTCTCTACCAGGCTTTCCAGGCACATCCCGCGCGAACCCTTAAACAAAACCACATCCTGTTGTCCAACATAGTCTTTCAACCAGAGCAGGCTTTCTGCCCGGGTTCGGTAATGCTTGACCCGGGCAGCCGGCATGCCATTAAGTAAAGCACCTTGCTCAATATATGCGGCTCGTTCCCCAATCGTTACCAACATATCCAGATTCAATTCAGCTGCCTTCTTGCCTACCTGCAAATGTCCTTCGATTTCATAGTCTCCTAATTCCAGCATATCCCCCAGAACTGCCACCGTTTTCCGACCAGAGCTGATATCTTTGCAGACTTCAAGAGCCGCCATCATCGATACCGGGTTGGCATTATATGTATCATCAATTACCACCCCTCCGGCTGCCAGGTCAATAATGTTAAGCCGATTGCCACTGGGTCGGTAATTGCTTAAACTCTCCTTAATCATCCCCAGGTTTACACCCATCAGGTAAGCGCAACCCACTGCTGCCGCTATGTTAGCAGCCAACTTCCGGGCCGGCAGGGGGAAGTAAAAAATATCATTCTTATCCCATAATCTTATGCTAATATTTATACCTGCTCCTGCCTTTTCAATCGCTAAAACTTGAATATCACAATTGTTGTTTTTCCCAAAGGTGTATTTGATGTTAGGATACCTTTGCGCCTCCTGAAGAAGCATTTCGTTATCGCCGTTGACAAGAGCACATTTATCCCTGGCGATAAATTCCAACACCTCACATTTAGCCCGGGCAATATTTTCCAGGCTCACCATTGTCTCCAGATGAACCGGCTCAATATTAGTAATAATGGCATAGGTTGGTTTTACAATTTCAGCCAAATGAGCAATTTCACCTGGCGCGCGCATGGCTAGCTCCACAACTGCAGCTTGATGCTCGTTACCCAAACTCATCAGAGTTAAGGGTAATCCAATCTCATTATTATAATTACCCGGGGTTTTTAGAGTTCTATAGACTGGTGCCAGGCAATCGGCCAGTATATCCTTGGTAGTGGTTTTACCCACGCTCCCTGTTACAGCCACTACGGGAATATTAAACAGTTGTCGATATTTTCCCGCCAGTTGCTGTAAAGCTTCCAGAGTATCCTTAACCAGAATCACGGCGCCCTCATGTTGCGCTGCAGGAACTTTCTCCGGCTGGGATATAATTACGGCTGCCGCTCCCGCCATTAGAACCTGGTCAATATAATCATGTCCATTGAAGTTGTCACCTTTTAAGGCGAAAAATAACTGGCCTGGTTTGAGCCGGCGCGAATCAGTACTGACCCCTTCCACCCAGCCCACACTGTTTCCCTTAAGCAAGGTTCCGTTCGTGCTATCAAGTATAAAATCCAAACTTAGTTGCATGCCTCTATTCTACCTTTCAGAAACTCTGCTGCTACCTGCCGATCATCAAACTCCAGCACCTGGCCCTTAACCAGTTGATAGGTCTCATGACCTTTGCCGGCAATGATTACCAGGTCGCCCTTTTTGGCTAGGTAAATCGCCTGGTGAATAGCTTCCCGTCTATCGATTATTTTCGCATAATGAGAATTTTCTACGGCCTGCAGACCGGGAATAATATCATCAATAATAGCTTCCGGATCTTCACTGCGAGGATTATCAGATGTGACGAAACAAAAATCACTGTATTGAGCAGCAATCTTACCCATCAAGGGCCGTTTGGTTTTGTCCCGGTCGCCCCCGCAGCCAAAAACCGTAATCAAACGATTTTCTAAAATTTCCCGACCGGTTCTTAAAATGTTTTCCAATCCATCGGGCGTATGCGCATAATCCACTATCACAGTAAAATCCTGACCACAATCGACCTGTTCGAAACGACCGGCAACACCTGCGACTTTTTCAAGGGCAGTCTTAATTACAGCTGCTTCTACTCCTGCCTTTAAAGCATAGGCAATAGCAGCCAAAGCATTATATACACTGAAACGGCCGATCATTTTCATATTGACATCAAATTTTTCCTCTTGGTAAAACACCGTAAACCGGCTTCCTTTAAGATTAAATTGCAGATCAGCTGCCTTCACATCTGCGTCTTTGTTTATACCATAAGTAATACAGTCTGCGCTACTGGTCAGGATAAAATCTTCGGCAACCGGATCATCTGCATTTATGACGGCAAAATGGTCAGCTGCGGGCGATAATTTTTTAAACAGCTTCAATTTGGATTGCTTATACTTTTCCATAGTCTGGTGATAATCAAGATGATCCTGAGTCAAGTTAGTAAATATAGCGACATGAAACCGTATTTTATCCACCCTGCCCATATCCAGTGCATGGGATGACACTTCCATCACCACATAGTCGCCTTTTTCTTGGCGGACTTTATCCATAAATTCTTCGATATCCACAGATTCGGGGGTTGTATTGCTCAGAACTCTTTCACAGCTGCCTATCCGAGCATTAAGTGTACCCATTATACCAACCTTGCAGCCTTGCTCTTCCAGGATCGCTTTAATCAGATGCGTTGTGGTGGTTTTACCATTAGTACCTGTCACTCCAATAACTTTAATATGATGAGATGGCTGACCATAAAAGTTGGCAGCCACGGTAGGCATAGCCATCCTGCAATCCGCAGTTTGCAATACAACAATATTGGGGTTGACAGAGACATCCCTTTCCACCAGCAAGGCTAGCGCCCCATTTTTGAGGGCCTGTTCAATATAGTTATGTCCATCCGTACTTAATCCTGATATACAGATAAATAGATCCCCCTGCTTGGTTTTTCTGGAATCATAACTGATGCCCTTAATATCTTGATCCAATGCGCCGCTAATCAAATTATAATCCAGACCCTGCATCATTGTTCTCAGTTGCAAATCGATTCCCCCTTTCCCGAGATCTTTCTTGTTCACGTGCAGATATTATTATTCCATGGGTTGGAAGCGAACCTTTATAGTTGAACCACTGGTTACCACCTTACCGGCTTCGGGCGACTGTTCACGAGAAATACCGTGACCCTCCGGAATCATATGCAATCCCAATTCAGAAAGAATCCGGGCTGCCTCCTTCATCGATTTTCCCCCCAAATCAGGAACCGTTATCTCCCCATTCTGCTGACCCTTTTCAAAGGGCGACATATTTATTATAACCTGTGAGCCTTTACTTAATTTATGCCCCGCACGGGGAGTCTGCTGCCAAACAATATCCCCGGTGCCATTAACCTTGGCTGTTAAACCCCTGGCATTTATCATGGCTTGAGCTTCAGACAAAGGCAAATTAACCACGTCAGGTATAACTACTTTCTCATCCTGCACCTCAATGAGAGCCCCATCCGCCTGGCGCAATGGCACTCCCAGGTACCTCAGGGAATCATTGAGAATCTCCCGGGCGGCGGGAGCTGCCACCCATCCACCGTAGTAAGGATAACCCTTAGGTGCATCAACCACCACCATAACTACCAGGCGAGGATCATCTGAGGGTGCCAATCCGATGAAAGAGACCACATATTCATTAGCCAGGTATCCGCCTCCAGGAGCAATCTTTTGGGCAGTGCCGGTCTTTCCTCCCACTTTATATCCCTCAATATATGCGTTGCGCCCGGTACCGTTAGTTACTTCGCCCTCTAATATCCAACACAATTCTTTGGATGTACTTTCAGAAATAACCTGTCTGATAATCTCTGGTTCGTTAGTCTTAATCACATTGCCGTCCCGGTCTAATACTTGTTTCAATAAATGTGGTTTCATTAGCTTGCCGCCATTGGCAACTGCTGCCACTGCGTTGGTGAGCTGAATAGAGGTTACCGCATTAGCTTGCCCCATGGCCATGGTGCCCAGGTCAATTAATTTAGCCCGTTCCTCGGAAACCAATATCCCTTTCGCTTCTCCGGGCAGATCTATTCCGGTTAGTTGCCCAAAACCAAAAGCGTTCAGGTACTTGAAATACTTATCCATACCCAGGTCCATACCCACCTTCACAAAGCCAACATTACATGAATTCTCCACAATCTGCGCAAATGTTTGGCTTCCATGGGCCCTGCGATTCGGGCAGCCAATCGTTTCTTTACCTACTTTTATATATCCTGGACAATAAAATTGGGTATCGCGATTGACTACATTCTCTTCCAAAGCCATAGCAGAGGTCACAATCTTCATAGTGGAACCTGGTTCATAGCTGTCATTAATAGCAAAATTTCTACGGTTACTGGCCGGAACCTGCCCGTAATTATTGGGATCAAATGTGGGGCGGGACGCAATAGCTAATATTTCTCCGGTTTTAGGATCCATTACGATAGCAGAGGCACTTTTAGCATCCCTCTCTTGAAAAACCTTATCCAGTTCTCTTTCAACAATATATTGAATTGACTCATCGATGGTAAGAACCAGATTACCACCATCCACAGGTGCAATGTATTTATGGGTGGCCTCGGGGATTTCGCGCCCGGCAGCATCATGCTCAATAATAATGCGCCCTTTAGTACCCCCGACTATATCATTATAGAAATAATCGATACCTTCTAAACCGGTATTATCAGTGCCGGAAATGCCCAGAACATGACTGGCCAGAGTTCCTTTAGGATAAAACCTGCGGCTCTCTTCCGTTAAGTCAATGCCCGGCAGTTTCATATCAAGAATTTGTTGCGCCTGTTCGGGAGTTATCTGCCTTTTAATCCATTCAAAAGAACTGCTGGCGGTAAGCCTTTTCATAAGATTGGCTTCATCCATCCCCAAAACTTGCGCCAGTTTTTGGGCTGTCTCTGCTTGCTCTTGGGAACGCTTAACTTCGGCAGGAATTGCATAAACAGAATCAGCACTAATAGAAATAGCCAATTCATGATTATTGCGGTCATAAATTACGCCCCGCTTTGATTCAACCGGAACATCACGCATTCGATTCTGAGTGGCTTTTTCTGATAACTCAGCCCCTTTAACAAACTGAACCCAGAATATCCGTCCACCCAAAAGGCAAAAACCGATGGTAAATAAGAAAAAAAGCGTTGCTATACGCTTTCTTAAAAGCAAACCGGTAGTTTGCATATATGTTGCACCCCATTTAACATTTTATTTGTTATTCAGAGCAAGACGTGATAGACTGCTATACATTTTATTTAATATTTCTTGACTTAGACTCTTATCAGCCGTTGCATCTGTTGATGTACTGGCTACTTGAACCGGCTCAGTCTGTACATCCAACGCAATTGATGTCTTAACGTCTGGTTTATACATCCCCAGTTGGGTAGATGCTACCTGTTCCACCCTCGGGAGTGAACTTTTTTCCGCTATTTGGTACTCAAGTCTTTGATTAGATGTTTCTATATTTTGCACATCCTGTTGTAATGTTTCAATCTGGTAACCCAGCGTGGCACTCTTCATACACAAAAAAACCAGAATTAAAGCGTATCCAAACACAATAGCGGTGCTCTTAATATATAACTTACGCTTATGGTTTACTTTATAAACCATTTTCCTGCCTTTGATTCTATGGCTCGGTTCTACGGGTAAATTGGAAACATTCCAATCTTTTGCACAACTAGATTCCGCTTGTAGCATATTATTACCCCTTCCTAGACTTTAGAACTATATTCTTGCTGCTACTCTGAGTTTTGCACTCCTGGCGCGGGGATTATTTTCACATTCTTCATCGCTGGGTGTAATTGGTTTACGCTTAATCATGTTTAATTGGGCCTTATGGTTACAGACACATATAGGAAAACTGGGCGGACAAATACAGGTCCGGGATTTTTCCTGCATAAACTGCTTTACTATTCTGTCTTCCAGGGAATGAAAGCTTATAACACATAGCCGTCCACCTGGATTTAAAGCTTCGATTGCCTGGGGCAATACTTCCCGTAAAGCCTCCAACTCCTCATTTACTGCTATTCTAAGCGCTTGAAAACTTTTTCGAGCCGGGTGTTTTTCTCGGCGATACCTGGCAGGGACTGCCCCTTTGATAATGTCAGCCAGTTCCAGCGTGTTTTCAATCGGTTTTAGCTGGCGGTAGTTCACAATCGCCCTGCTTATACTGCGGGCGTAAGTTTCCTCACCATATTTAAAAAGGATTTCTGTGATTTCATTTTCCTCAAAACTATTTACAATGTCTTGTGCCGTGAAAGCCTGCTCACGGTTCATACGCATATCCAGTAATGCATCCTCGTGAAAACTAAATCCTCTGGACGGAATATCTAGTTGAAAGGATGATACTCCCAAATCCATCATTATCCCATCAACCAACTCAATGTCCAATTCCTGCAATACCTGCTTTAGATACCTGAAATCTGATTGTATCAAGGTTACATTGGGAGCCTGTATATTCAATCGGGTTTGCCGGAGTATTTCCGGGTCTTTATCGATTCCAATCACCCGGGCATCGGGTGCCAGTTTCTCTGCCAAATAACCCAGGTGTCCCCCGCCACCCAGAGTACAGTCAACGTAAATCCCATGGGGGTCATTGATCAAATTCTCTATGGTTTCCTGCAATAGTACGGGTAGATGCAAAATATTATCACTCCTAAATACCCAACCCCACCAGGTTCTCAGCTATTACTTCATATGAAGATTCCGCCGTCTGGTTATATTGTGCCCATTTGTCACCTGCCCAAATCTCAACGCGAGCACCCACTCCAATAACAATTAATTCTTTTTCAATACCAGCATAATCTCTTAAATTGGGAGGCAGTACTATTCTGCCCTGTTTATCCATTTCCATTTCTGAAGCTCCAGAAAAGAAAAAACGCGCAAAGGACCGAACGTCCGCTCTGGTAAAAGGAAGCGACCTCAGCTTCTCTTCGATTGTCTTCCATTCATCCGGTGGATACAGGAATATACAGTTATCCAGGCCTTTGGTAGCGATAAACCTGGCCCCCAGTTCCTCGCGGAACTTGGACGGAACTATTATTCTTCCCTTGGCATCCAAAGAATGTTGATATTCTCCCAAGAACATTAGTTCTGCTCCTCGCGGTGATATTTTTGGGTATCCGCTCCACTTTACTCCACTTCTCTCCACCATATTCTATTAGCAGAAACTAATTTCCTTCTATGTGAATAAAATAACAATTGCCTGTTTATTTGTTTTTCGACCAATCTTGCTAATTTTCGATTTATACATATGGATGTCTTTTAGTCGCATACTGCAGGAATTAATCACAAAATGTATAAGTCACTCCATATCAGGTAAAAAGAAGGTGGGTCGACCTCGCCTATACCGGAAAAGGTATAGAGAAGATCGACCCACTTTTCAGTGCGTGCATTATGCAAATAAACAATATAATCCATAACCGGCACATCCCTTAATTATCTGGAAACGCCTTCCGGTATTTGAATAAACCCATTGTAGCCAAGGTAGACTGTTATAGCCACCAGCACTACCAGTTATTATTATAGCTGATAAAGTTCCTGTTCCTCTAAAAATTTAATCCGTTTAGTTTCAAAAGCCACCTTGGCTTTCTTGAAATCTTCAACCTTGAAAACAACCAATGCATCATTCCCTGTCATTCCCAGAAATGCATAAAGGTATTCGATGTTAAGGTTCTCTTCGGACATCTGATCCAAAACAGATGCTAACCCACCTGGAGAATCCGGCATGCGTACCGCTATCACTTCAGTCTCACTCACCGTAAAGCCAGCTTCTTTCAATATTTTATAGGCTTTAACCGGGTCATTTACTATTAAACGAAGTATGCCGAAATCAGAAGTATCAGCTATGGAGAGAGCCCGGATATTTATACCGGCATCACCTAATACCCGGGTAACATGAGCTAAGCGCCCGGATTTATTTTCTAGAAAAACTGAAATCTGTTTGGCCATGTCATTCACTCCTTATATGTTTCTATTGTCAACTACTCTTTTTGCCTTACCTTCACTGCGAGCGATAGTTTTTGGCTCTACCAGACGCACCTTGACTGCAACCCCCAGAGCACTTTCCAGTTCTTTGGTTATTCTTCGTCCCAGACTCTCCAGTTTGCGAATCTCGTCACTGAATATGACTTCTGATACCTCCACCTGAACTTCCAGTTCATCAAGGTTGCCGATCCGTTCAACAATTAAGAGATAATGAGGCTCCACCCCAGGAATATTAAGCAATACACTTTCCACCATAGACGGGAACACATTGACTCCCCGTATTATTACCATGTCATCAGAACGGCCCAGAACCTTCTCCATACGCACATGAGTTCTGCCGCATTCACACCGCTCTCTATTTAGAATGGTGAGGTCTCTGGTTCGATATCTTATCAGTGGCAATGCTTCCTTGGTCATGGCCGTAATGACTAATTCACCCAGCGCACCATCAGGAAGCACCTCTTCGGTAATTGGGTCTATAATTTCCGCCAGGAAATGATCTTCAGCAATATGTAAACCCTGCTTGGCAGGACATTCTATAGCAACTCCAGGACCAATAATCTCGCTCAGTCCGTAGATATCAAAGGCTTTGATTCCGAGTTTATCCTCGATTTCACGACGCATATTTTCCGACCAAGGTTCGGCTCCAAATATTCCCGCTTGCAACTTCAAATCGGAAGGTTTAATGCCCATTTCCTCCATCACTTCTGCCATAAAGAGGGCATAAGATGGGGTGCAGGTAAGGTGGGTGGTTCCAAAATCCTGCATTAGCATAATCTGCCGCTTAGTATTTCCACCTGAACTGGGGATAACTGAAGCTCCTATTCTTTCGGCTCCATAATGAACCCCCAGACCGCCGGTAAAAAGGCCATAACCATAAGCATTTTGTATCACCGATCTCTTAGTGCCACCTGCGCTGGTCAGGGCTCTGGCCATTAACTCGCTCCAAATATCTAAGTCTTTACGGGTATAGCCTACTACAGTCGGCTTACCGGTCGTGCCGGAAGAAGAATGAATACGTACCACTTCTGACATTGGAACTGCAAACAAGCTGAATGGATAGTTATCTCGCACATCTTGTTTGGTTGTAAAAGGAAGCTGCTTAAGATCTTCAAGGGTATTGATATCATCTGGTTTAATACCTGCTGCGTCGAATTTAGCCTTGTAAGCAGGTACAAACGTATAAACGCGATAAACTGCCTCTTTCAGCCTTCTCAATTGTAAATCGAGCAGATTCTCCCTCGGCATACACTCTTTTTCCTGATCCCAATATAACATTATTTCTTCTCCCCTCACCATTATTCCTGCAATAGCACATATATTTTACAATAAAATGCATTCCAGGATTAATTAATTACCTATCTGGCCATGCCACCGGTCTAGCAGCTCTGCCCGCAACTCTTTATTAAACTATTCCATAAAAAAACCCCACTGATCCGTAGCGCCGTAAGTTTTAACCTGCAAGGCAGGTGGGTGTTCTCTCATATACTTTATGTGTCCCATAATATGGGCTTGCAAGTCATATATGAAGTCCGAACTCCCATAGTTTTTGTGTTGGCAAAAACTAAACAGCGGTTCACGCGAACAGCAGGGATATTCTCTTAATCATCCATTTATTAATAAGATAATACCACAGAATGATCCCTGCTTCAATAAAAGGCGTCTGTAATTATATGTTCTTATTGCCAATCATTTCTATACATCTCTAAGCTTTAAAGCTAATTCCCGCAGCTGTTTAGGGCTGACAGCTGAAGGAGCCTGAGTCATGGGGCAGGCTGTACTCTGGGTTTTGGGGAATGCAATCACATCACGGATACTGTCCCGGCCCGCCATAAGCATAATCAGGCGGTCAATTCCAAAAGCGACTCCTCCATGCGGTGGAGCCCCATATTCAAAAGCTTCCAGCATATACCCAAACTTTTCAACTGCTTCCTCCCTGGTCAAGCCCACAATTGCAAACATTTTCTCCTGTAATTCCCGACGATGTATCCTGATACTGCCTCCACCGATTTCTATCCCATTTAATATTAGATCATAGGCTCGGGCTTTCACCTTGGCAGGATCAGCATCCAGTTGCGGAATATCTTGGAGCCGGGGAGAGGTAAACATATGATGAACGGCTACATAACGTTTTTCATCATTATCATATTCCAGCAGAGGAAAATCACGCACCCAGGTAAAAGCGAGCTTGTCAGGATCGCAAAGATTTAACCGACGGCCCAGATTCAATCTTAGCACCCCTAGAACCCGGGCAACTATGTCTGCTTGGTCTGCGCCAAAGAGCAACAGATCGCCGGGTCGTGCATCAAGAGTGGTTAGAATATCCCGCATTTTTTCTTCGGTGAAAAACTTGGTTATGGGTGACTTAAGCTCGGTCTCTGTAACATTTATCCATGCTAAGCCTTTGGCGCCGAAGTTCACTGCCATTCTACCCAGATCATCAATCTCTTTGCGGGTAAATGAGCCACAGGTTCTGGCATTTAAAGCACGTACTACTCCACCGCCGGCAATGGCACTGGCAAAAACCTTAAAATCTACATCCTTGACTAATTCAGTGATATCTACTATTTCCCAGCCAAAACGCAGGTCCGGTTGATCGGTTCCATACTTGAGCATGGCCTCCTCATAGGATATCTGGGGAAATGGTACGGAAATATCCAGGCCGCATCCTTCTTTAAACAAGCGGGGCATCATACCTTCGATTAGGTTAATGATGTCTTCTTCATCAATAAATGACATCTCCAAATCAAGCTGGGTAAATTCGGGCTGACGGTCAGCTCTTAAATCCTCATCCCGGAAGCAGCGGGCAATTTGGAAATACTTCTCCATACCTGCCACCATCAACATTTGCTTATACTGCTGCGGTGATTGGGGCAAGGCGAAAAACTCCCCGGGATGAAGCCGGCTCGGCACCAGATAGTCCCGGGCACCTTCAGGGGTACTGCGACCTAGAATAGGGGTTTCTATTTCAACAAAGCCTTTTTCATCCAGATAATCCCGAATTGATTTGACTACCCTGTGCCGCAGGAGAAGATTATCCTTCATTTCTGGCCTGCGTAAATCCAGATAACGATAACGAAGCCGCAGCAGTTCATCTACCTCAACTCCGTTTTCTATGTAAAAAGGAGGGGTTTTGGACGAATTAATAACTTCCATCTGTTCAACATATATTTCTATTTGGCCGGTTTTGAGATTGGGATTTTCGGTCTCCTTAGGGCGTGCCTGTACCTGCCCTTTTACCGCAATTACGTATTCGCCGCGTACATTCTCGGCGAGGTGGAATGCTTCTTCATTCAATTCCGGATTGAAAACGACCTGAATAATACCAGAACGATCTCGCAAATCGATAAAAATTAGCCCCCCATGATCGCGGCGGGAATTTACCCATCCATTGAGGATTATCGTCTCCCCTGCCTGTCCTAAATCAATATCAGTGGCGTTGTGCGTCCTCTTCATTACGTTGAAATCCTCCCTATCTATACCAATATGTCTTTTATTGCCGGGATTAGCCGGGCAGCCGCTACCTCGATTTGTTCTCTGGTGTTCATATTACGGATTGTGAAAGAACCACTCTCTATTTCATCCTTTCCCATAAGAACGACGACTCGCGCCCCTAATTTATCGGCAAATTTCATCTGCGCTTTCATGCTGCGTCCATTGTAGTCCCGATCAGCCCTAAGGTTCGCATTCCGCAGGTTTTCCAGCACCTGCATAGCCTGGAAGGTATACTCTTCATCCAGAACGGCCAGGAAAACATCCAGTTTGCTTTCCGGCATATCACGGCCCGGCAGAGTGTCAATGGCCAGCAGCAATCGTTCCATTCCCATCGCAAACCCAATTCCGGGCATATCAGGGCCTCCGCATGCTTTAACCAGGCCGTTATATCTCCCGCCTCCGCCTACAGCGCTCTGAGCCCCAATGTGGGGAATATGAATCTCAAAGGCGGTGTTGGTATAATAATCCAGGCCTCTGACCAGATTATGATCGTGGATGTAATTGATATGGTTATATTCCAGCATCGATGTTACCCCGGCATAATGTTGCCGGCAATCATCACAAAGGCTGTTATATATATTAGGAAATCCGCTGATCGCCTTTTGGCACGATGGCACCTTGCAATCCAGAACACGGAGCGGGTTTTTCTCATAGCGCGACTGGCAATCCGGGCAAAGTTTATTTATTACGGGGCTGATATGGGCCAGCAGTTCCCGGCGATAATATTCCCGGCAGTCCGGGCATCCCACTGAGTTAAGATGTAGTTCATAATTATCCAGTCCTAGATTCTTTAGGATTTTTACCAGCAGTATTATTACTTCTGCATCCAAATAAGGACTATTGCTGCCGAATACCTCTACCCCGAACTGATGAAACTGCCGGTACCTTCCAGTCTGGGGGCGGTCATAGCGAAACATGGGGCCGCTGTAATACCATTTGACGGGCATTACCCCGCCATATATGCTGTGTTCAATCAGAGCGCGTACGCAGGAAGCCGTTCCTTCCGGGCGCAGCGTCAAACTGCGCTCAGATTTATCCTGGAAAGTATACATCTCTTTAGTGACTATATCGGTAGTCTCACCGACACCGCGTTCAAATAATTCGGTGTGCTCAAAAATAGGGGTCCTTATCTCACTGTAGCCGAATAAGTGTGCAGTTTCCTGTATTATCTTTTCGATGTTTTTCCATTGCCAGGAATCAGGCGGCAAGATATCGTATGTACCCCGAGGGGCTTTTACCTGCATGCGTTTGTCCTCCGAACTTATGTATTTCTCTCGATAATTCTAGTTTAAGGCTCCAAGCTTGTCAACCTTGCGAGCTATCAGCTTTTCGACCGTCTTAATATACCCCCGGGGATCTTTGGGATTATGAAGAGAACTTAAGGTCCAATCAATGAATGTAGCCAGTGATAATAAGGAACAAATTAAGTTGAAGATGGGGGTAGAAATAATGAGATTCACGAACAAGGCTGCTATCGTTACAGGTGGCAGGACAGATATAGGAAAGGATGCTGCAATCGCGCTGGCAGCTGAGGGAGCCCGGGTTATGGTGACGGGGCGCCGTCTCAACCTTCTTATGAAACGGTGGAGGAGATTGAAAAGGCCGCTGGAGAGCGTTCAATTGGACCAAGCGGCCTAATTAGACATCTAAAATATACTAAACTACTGATAGGATGAGGATTATTTCCGCACCCTATCAATTCGGTTCCACTATTGTAAAAACGGGTTATGCTTCCTCTCAAATCCTATGGTGGTTGCAGGTCCGTGACCTGGATAAGCCACTACCTCATCATCATAACAAAACAGCTTCTCTTTTATCATTTGTATAAGTTGTTTATAGGATCCCCCCGGAAAATCCGTCCGACCAATAGAACCCTGGAACAGTGTATCGCCCACAAAAATAATGGCGCCGGTTTTCAAACATATGCCGCCTTGGCTGTGGCCAGGGGTATGAATAACCTCAAGCTCTACTGTATTGCCAATCTTAATGATGTCGCCTTCTTTAATGAACTTGTCGGCGGGCGGACTGGTTACTTTGGTGCCCATCAAGAAAGAGAAGTTGGAAGCAGCGCTAACGAGCATCTTGGCATCTGCTTCGTGAATGAGAATTTGAGCTCCGGTAGCTTCTTTGACCCCCTTGTTGCCACCAATGTGATCAATATGTCCATGGGTATTAATTATATAAACAGCTTTCAGGTTATTCTCATTTAAGAGGTTAATAATACCACGTGCATTACCTCCCGGATCAATGACTGCCGCCTCTCGCGTTTCTTCACATCCAATAATGTAACAATTTTCTCCCATATTACTTATTTCCATGCCCATCAATATCACGCTGTCATTACCTCCTAGTATATTTTTAAACCGGGATATCCATTGCAGAGCACTTACTACTCATCCCTGGTCTCACCCGGTAATACCCTTCTTACCTCCATGATACCCTTCACCTTCTGTATTCTCTGTTTTGCAGCACTCAATTGCCCCATATCCACAATTTCAAGTTTTAAATTCATAACCGCCAGTCCATTTTTGGTGACTCTGGAAAATATCGAATTTACTGGTATCTTCATGTCGGCAATAACTGTCATCACATCAGTAGTCAAACGGGTTCTATCCATAGCGTTTATCTCCATTTCAACCAGGTAATTCCCCTTCTCCGCAGCCCACTCCACTTCCATTATTCTGCAGCTTTCATTACGCAAATAATTCTGCAAATTGGGACAGTCCTGCCGATGCACCGATACTCCCCGTCCCCTGGTAATATAGCCTAGAACCGTATCACCTGGCAATGGGTTACAACAATGCGCCAGCCTTATGACAACGTCGTCAACCCCTTTAATCTTAAGTGCTCGGGTTTCTCTTTCCCGAACAGGCCCGGATCGGGCCGCGACAGAATTACTAATTATATCCTCTACCTGTGTATTAGGGAAATAGGCTTCCTTTATTTTATTAACAACTTGGTTCGCAGTCAGGTTGCCATCCCCTACCGCGGCAAATAAATCATCAATCGCCGCCAAAGAAAAGCGTTCCAGAACCTCAATTAATTTGGCTTCCTTCAGTAGTTCTTTAGGGTCCAGGTGTCTCTTTTTCAACTCGCTTTCGAGCATCTCGTGGCCCTTCATGATGTTGTACTGGCGCTGGCCCCTTTTGAACCAGGCCTTGATCCGGCTGCGGGCTGAAGACGTCTTTACAAAATCTAACCATCCCCGGGTTGGCCCCACAGAGTTTTTAGAGGTTATAATTTCTACAATATCGCCATTGTTGAGCTGATAATCCAGGGGGACGATCCTCCCGTTCACTCTCGCTCCGGTGCATTTATGCCCCACCTCAGTATGAACCCGATAAGCGAAATCAACCGGGCAGGCGCCCTTAGGTAATTCAATAACGTCACCTTTCGGAGTAAAGATAAAAACCGTATCATCAAAAAGATCTGTTTTCAGTGACTCCATAAACTCAGAATTGTCATTTACATCTTGTTGCCATTCCAAAATACGTCTCAACCAAGCTAACTTTTCATCAAATTTCTTATCACGTTCTTTGGGGCTGCCGGCTTCTTTGTAACGCCAGTGGGCAGCGATTCCGGACTCTGCGGTAATATGCATTTCCCAGGTTCTAATCTGTACTTCGAAAGGTTCACCACCCTGCCCAATTAAGGTAGTGTGCAAGGACTGGTACATATTGGGTTTGGGGGTAGCAATATAATCTTTGAAGCGACCGGGAAGCGGTTTCCAAATAGTATGGATAATCCCCAAAACCCCATAACATTCCGGAATTGTATCTACCACCACTCGGATAGCGATTTTGTCATATATTTCATCGATAGGTTTGTCTTGTTTAATCATTTTTTTATAAATACTGTATATATTTTTAGGCCGCCCGGCTATATCGCCCTCGACCCCTATTTGCTCCAATCCGTTTCTTATCTGTTGTTTTAAAGTATTAACATATTCTTCTCTTTCCTTACGTTTGGTCTTAAGCCGTTGGGCTACTTCGTAGTACATTTCCGGTTCCAAGTATAAGAAAGCCAGGTCTTCAAGCTGCCATTTAAATCTAAATACTCCCAGACGATGAGCCAAAGGCGCAAATATATCCATAGTTTCACGCGCTATTTGCTTTTGTTTAGGTTCGGGTTGAAAATTTAGGGTGCGCATATTGTGCAGGCGATCGGCGAGTTTAATCAGAACTACTCTTATGTCTCTGGCCATAGCGATAAACATCTTACGCAAATTTTCTGCCTGGGCCTCTTCACGGGATTTGAAATCAATGCGGCTCAGTTTAGTTACTCCATCTACCAGCAAAGCAATTTCTGGACCGAATTCATCTTCCAGGTTTTGATAGTTAAAATGAGTATCTTCTATTACATCATGCAGAAGGGCTGCACATATAGAAGCGCTGTCCATTTCGATTTCAGTCAGAATTAGCGCGACTTCAACCGGATGAATTATGTAAGGTTCACCAGATCTTCTTTTTTGTTCCCCATGAGCAATTACGGCATAGTTATATGCTTTAGCGATCAAATCAAAATCGGCCCTGGGGTCATATTCCTTTACTCGGTCTAAAATCGTTTGCGGCCCCATATGCATCACCATTCCAACCCTTTATTTAAGAGCATCTCCCAGTCATTAAGAACCTCTTTCTCAGCTATCCCTTCCAGGTAATAGAGACTGTTGCCTATAATGTCCAGTAAACTATCTGTATCTTCACGGTTTATAGGCATAATACTACCGCTTTTCCGAAAGCGACACAAGCCTAAATCGGCCAATATACGCAATGCCGACAGCATTTCCAGCCGTGCCTGCTTCTTATTGGTATTCATATTCAGGTTGGCTGGCATCCCATCCATTTTTACGCCCTGTCTGTCTCCATTCTGCCTGAGGTATGTCATGACTCCTTTAATAACCTCAATATTGGGGTATAAGTGCTGCAGGTAATTTCGATTGTATTCCAGGCTGCCCTTTTCAAAAGCAACCCCTATGCGTAGTTCCCCGCCCCCTGTAAGGTAGTCAGTATACGCAGCCAATTCAAATAACCCCAACGGAGAATCGGCCAGAATCATCTCATCAAATGCTCTGATGTGATTCCATCCGGCAGTGTGGGTGCCATCGCTCAGTAGAACACCGCCATTATCAACCAGGTACTCCCTGCGTATCGCTCTTCTCTGTCTCATTTCCATCAGTCCCGACTCAACTCGTATTTTGGGATAGTTGTTTTTAAAACTTTTTACGGTATTGGGCAGATTGGCATATACCAGTACCCTCCCCTGAGTGGCAGTCAATCCCGGGCTGCGATAGAAGGTAAACTTAGGGCATGGTTCTATCGTTTCGGTTTCAACATTCTCTGCAACTGGAAAATCCTCCGCCCCAGGCCACATTCGCACTATATAACGCAGATTGGCCGGAAAGTTAAAATGATTCTGGTAATAGTGCAGGAAAGCACGTGTAATCATGAAGACCTTGCCAACACCACGGGCGAGTTGATTCTGCAGCTGTATTCTATCCTCTTTTTCAAGATGGCCATGCAGGATCTGCACATTGCACTCATTAAAAAAATACTCCATTACCGCCTGATGCTTGCGCAGGCTGCGGTAAGTCGGATAAGTAAAAATAACTGGCCTTTGGGCATCTATTTCCTGTACAGCCCTCCTAACGCTCTTGGTCAGACGTATTAAGTTGTTATTCTCCACAGTTTGTTTATCCGGAATAAATGTCGCTTTCAAATCCTTTACCTTGAGTTGCAGGCTTTTATTCCCGCGGAAATCATTCCTATCCAGTTCAAACAGCAAATCTTGGCCACAGCTTTGTAAGGAATTGTCATTCGTCTCAGCTCGGTTGAAGGCAATTCCCTCAATATTGCTGATGCCTATTTTGAATTTCAAATGAGCTTTATTATTGCCAACCCGAAATGGATCTCTAATAGCGCTGGCCCGTAAAACAAAATGAGGTACCGGGTTGCCCTCGCCAAAAGGTCCCAGACTTTCTATTTCATCCAGCAGATTTTCACGAATATCCTCTGCTTCAATTTCTACGTCCGCCTGGTAGCGCTTATTAGTCTTCCACGCAAGAGACTTTTGATCCGCATACTCTTTAAGAAGCGCTTTAAATTGGCCCAATTGTTCCCGTTTGATGCTCAGGCCGGCTGCCATCATATGTCCGCCAAATCCCAATAAATAATCGCGGACGTGATTTAAGGCCATGTATAGATCGAATTCCCCAATGCTTCTAGCTGATGCCTTACCAATATCATCTGCCCATGAGATTACTATTGTCGGACGATTGTAGGCGGCGACCAGACGGGAAGCAACTATTCCAATCACACCCTCATGCCAACCCTCTCCACCCACTATCAGGATTGGCGCTTCTTCCAGGTTAACCTCCCGCTCTATCTGTTTCAGGGCTTCCTGGTAGATACCCTCTTCAATTAGTCTGCGTTCATCATTCATTTTGCACAGCAAAGCGGCTCGTTCCAATGACTCCTGCTCATTACGGCTGAGGAGCAGTTCAATACTGATCCGAGCTGAGTCCAAACGGCCAGCTGAATTGAGCCGGGGGGCCAACATAAATCCCACCTGCCAGCTCCGGATAGGTTTGCCTGTCAATCCTGTGGCATGAATTAAGGCCTTAAGTCCGGTTCGCTTACTCTTCTTCAAAACCCGCAGCCCATATTTAACTAAAAGGCGATTCTCATCCACTAAGGGCACAATGTCTGCTACGGTAGCCAGGGCAACTAAATCCAGCCACTCATATATCTTATTCTCGGGCATATGGCCAGTGGCCAATGCTGTAGCCAGTTTGAAAGTCACGCCTGCCCCAGCCAGGTTAACAATTTCTTTGATCGCATCATTTTTGGGATTAATTACTGCTAGAGCCGGGGGTTGAACAGTTGACGGGGTATGGTGATCTGTTATTATCACATCCATACCCAAACGTATAGCTAATTCCGTCTCCTCTACCGAACTTATGCCGCAGTCTACCGTGATTAAGAGCTGGTATCCTTGGTTAACCAGGAATTGCACTGCTTCTATATTTAATCCATAACCCTCCCCAAAGCGGTTGGGCACATAATAATCGACCCGGCAACCCAGTTTTTGCAGGCATTCGTGCAATATCACAATACTGCACACACCGTCCACATCATAGTCACCGTATATGATTACCTTCTCCTTGAATTGAATGGCCTTTTCTATTCTCTCCACCGCCGCATCCATTCCCCGCATTTGCCATGGATCGGTCAATTTATCTAAACCGGCATAGAGGAAATAGCGGGCATCCTCTACATTATTAACCCCCCTTTGCACCAGCAGGCGGGATGCTAATATGGAGACACCTAGTTGTTCATGAATTAGCCGCACCGCAGCTTCATTATAATTTTGAAACTCCCATATGTTATCCAATCTGGTATATCCTCCCCGGTAACTTATCGGCAATTTGCCTTGTCTTTATTTGATATTTATTGTATATTTTAATCTTCAAAAGTGTAATCTATTTACCTATTATTTAATGCATAGGAGTTGATATTGATGGATGAAGAACTGAAATTACGTATAAATGAACTGGCTAAAAAGAAAAAATTTGAAGGTCTTACCAAGGATGAGCAAGCCGAACAAGCCAGCCTTTATCGCATGTATATTGATGAGCTAAAGGATCAACTGAAGACTTCCTTGGATCAAGCCGGTATTAAACCTAAAGGGTAAACACCGCCCGGGCAGCCGAATCTGTATTTGACAAGCCAGAGGGGAAATGCCCAAATTTTATGTTTCAGTGGGTTGCCACAATATTCCTGTAGGATTTACATAATCTCCAACATATAGATTATAGAATCAGTGTATAAAGGTCAAATATGTTGGAGGTGGACAGTATGGCAAAAATTAGGCATATGTATCCGGGCGGAAACACCTGTTATGGTTTCTATTCTTTTTATGACCATATCGTACCCCCTGATGCTCCGCAAAAAATTATACTTAAAGGTGGCCCGGGGTCTGGCAAATCCACCTTTATGAAGGCAATCGCCAGTGAATTGAGCCAAAACGGAATAGATATTGAATATCATTGGTGTTCATCCGATAATAATTCACTGGATGGAATGGTTGCTGGTGACCGGCAACTTTGTATCCTGGATGGTACTGCCCCACATATAGTAGATCCTCGCTATCCGGGAGCCGTGGATTGGATTGTCAACCTGGGCGACTTCTGGGATGCGGCCAGAATTATAACCCACAAGAAAACAGTTGTGGACCTTTCTCAGGAAATAGCTATGTGTTTCAACCGTGCTTACAATCGGCTCAAGGAAACCCAATCAGCTTGGTGGGAGTGGAGTTCTTTTCATCAAAGCGCAGTCAATACTGAAGCAGTCAACCGCAACATTCTAGCTCTAGCTGAAGACTTCATGCAAGCCGCCCCCAAATCAGTCCTGCCCCCCCGGCATCTATTCGCCGCCGCCCTGACACCTGAGGGCATCGTCAGTAAAGTGGAAACTCTCCTGGATAGCAGTTGGGCCATCTTTGCGGTTAAAGGAAGTCCTGCCTCAGGAATTGAGAAGCTGTTTAATTACATTGAGAAAATGTTGCCGCTTAGAAATATTTTTGGTGAAATATATCATTGTCCGTTCGATCCGGCTCACGTGGATCTTATACTTCTCCCTGACAAAAAGACAGCTATCCTAAATATCAGCGCCCATATCGTTGATTATGAAAAATATTTGACCGTGCGCCAATATAAGCGGATGCTAGACTTTGGCCAATTTATGGATACCGCCGCCATCAGTCCCTATGATCAACAGGTGGCAGCCTCTGCTGAGCGTTTTCAAAATGGCCTGCAACAAGCCCTGACTTTCATCCAGACCGCTAAAACCCTGCACGATGAACTGGAGACATATTACGTATCGGCCATGGATTTTACGAGGCTGGAAGACTTCAGAGCGGAACTGACGGGCAAACTTCTGGAGGAATTAAAGGGACCCCCGTCCTGACTTCCAGGGCTTATCTTCTACTCATCCTTGGGGTGTCAAGGGAAGGTGTCAAGGGGACGGCAGTTGTCAAGGGGACGGACAAGTTGGAAGTTGTCCGTCCCCTTGACACCACACAGTCTGCCGTCCCCCTGACACGATTCTAATTAAAAAAGGTTTACCTTGACTATTTCCCCTGCCTTAATACCCTGTTTTTCATATGCAATGTGAACAAAGCCGTGGGCCTGGGCCAGTATGCTCATCAGCCCTGATTTACCAAGTAAGGGCTGGGCCTGCCAGCCCCTGTCATCTTCTTGCAGCAGCACGGGCACAAAATCATCCCGCCCCGCCTGAGAAGCTACATTTATGGAAAGTCTGGCTTCCACCATTTGTACAGTAAGCGGATTAATAACCGGAGCACATAGAATATTAAAAACCATTAGTGCTGAAACTGGATGTCCGGGCAGCCCAATAATCAGCTTTTTACCTGCCCTTACCCCTATGGTGGGTTTACCTGGTTTTACTGCTATACCGTGAAAAAGCATTTCCGAATCAGGCATTGATAACATGACCTCAACTGAAAAATCAGCCACGCCAACTGAACTTCCCCCAGATAGAATAAGCACATCATTCTCTTCTAAAGCCAGATATACCGCTGTTCGCAATGCTGCAAAATCATCTTCTACCAACGGATAGCGTTGGGGTATAGCCCCACATGATTCTACAGCAGCTGCTATTGAATGGGAATTAACATCTCTTACTTGACCAATATTAGGGACTTGACTTAGAGGGATGATTTCATCGCCAGTGGACAAAATACCGATACGATAAGGTTTGAAGACGGGAATACTTTCTATTCCCAGAGAAGCAAGCAAGCCAATATCCTTGGCTTTTAGCATTTTACCGCTGCGAAATATTAGTGCACCCTGCCCAATATCTTCCCCTTTATGCATTACATTCTCTCCCGGGGCAACGGGGCGGGATAATAAAACCGTATCTTCGCCTAATTTCTCAGTATATTCAACCATTACCGCCGCATTACTGCCCGAGGGCAGCATTCCTCCGGTCGGTATCCATGCGCATTGGCCATTACCAATGATAAACTGCGGTTCCAGCCCCATCTCTACCGCCCCCACATAATTCAACATGCCGGGCAGGGACTCGCTGCTCCCGAAAGTATCTTCAGCTCTAACTGCATAACCGTCTACTGTTGAGCGGCTAAAAGAAGGCATATCCTCTGGACTCGTCATATCCATGGCCAACACTCTCTGGTTGCACTTTTCCAGTGGCAAGTACTCAATTTCCCGGGCCGGGAAATTCTCCTTTACTAATTGACAGGCACTTTGGTACCTCAATACCTTCAGAAATTCTGGCATGGCATACTCCCCAATCCGTTTTGATTTTGATTCAATTTCAATTATACTTAAACAAACATATTCATACAAACATCGGTAAAAACTGATAAATAATCAGGCGGGAGGATTAAGCGTGGCTAGAAATATTTATATTGAAAATATGCCCCTTGACAATGCGTTCGCTCTATATATGAAACACATCGACGATTGCGGGTGGTTCCGATTAGAAAGCGAAGCAATCGATGTATTGGACTCTTTGGGCAGGTGTACTGCCGAGCCAATTACGGCCCGCAGATCACACCCCCACTACATGGCTTCAGCCATGGATGGTATTGCAGTACAGGCTGCTTCTACCTATAATGCCAGTGAAGTGAACCCGGTTGACATTCCTCTAACCGAGATACTGGTGGTTGATACCGGGGACTATGTGCCGTCAGAATACGATGCAGTTATAATGATAGAAGACGTCAATTTTATTGATGAATACGTTCAGATTATTAAGCCTGCGGTTCCCTGGCAGCATATCCGCTCTATTGGGGAAGATATGGTGGAACAGGATATGATTGTCCCCAGCCTTACTCTGATCGGACCTTACGAATTAGCTTCATTCAAAACTGCTTCCGTGAAAAAGGTTATGGTGTTAAAAAAGCCTGTAGTGGCTATTATTCCAACTGGAACAGAATTGGTTGAAAATGGGTATGAGAATATGCCCCCCGGAGAGATTGTCGAATCGAACAGCCGTATGCTCGCCGCACTCTGTCAGGAATGGGGTGCAGAGACGCTGCGTCATGACATCGTAATTGATGATAAGGACCTAATCCGCTCGGCAGTGCTGGAAGTTGAAAAGCAAGCCGATATTATTGTGGTCTGTTCAGGATCCTCGGCGGGGCGTGAGGATTATACCTCTTCAATAGTCCAGGAACTGGGGCAACTGATTGTACATGGACTGGCCACTAAGCCTGGCAAGCCTGCTATTCTGGGTTCAATCAATAAAAAACCGGCTCTGGGTGTACCTGGTTACCCTATTTCTGCGCAACTCATTTTCAATTTATTTGCTAAACCTATTATTTTTAAAAAAATGGGTAAGCAACAACCGGAACCCCTCACCATTGATTGTACTATAGCCAGAAAATTGCCTTCCCATGCAGGAGTAGATGAATTTGTTAACGTTAACATCGCAAGAATATCTGACCGCACCTTGGCATACCCTCTTAATAGGGGCGCCGGATTGACCAGTATGCTGGTGAAATCCGACGGGGTGGTGCATATTCCCAGAGGCAGCGAGGGCCTGGATGCAGGTAGTCCCTGTCAGGTATCTATAAATCGCTCGCCACAGGTTATCAACAGCACTCTGGTATGTTTGGGCAGTCATGATATGTCTATCGATGTTTTAATTGACATACTGCAAAAAGAGCATGGAATAAGATTGGTTTCTACCAATGTGGGCAGCATGGGGGGCATCATGTCCCTGCGTCGGAGGGAAACCCACTGTTCTGGACTGCATCTGTTGGATTATGATAGTGGTGATTATAATGTAAGCTACCTGGACAAATATCTGCCCGATGAGAACGTCCTCCTTATAAATCTGGTTAAGCGCCAGCAGGGTTTGGTGGTAAAAAAAGGCAATCCCCTGCATATAAATAGCATACAAGATCTCGTCCGCCCGGATGTTCGCTATATCAATCGTCAAAAGGGAGCTGGTACCAGGATCCTTCTGGATTTTCTCCTCAAGAGGGAAAAACTAGATGTGCAAAGTATTAACGGCTATAACCGGGAGGAATATACTCATCTGGCCGTAGCCGCATCAGTAAAAAACGATGCCTGTGATACTGGCCTGGCTATTTATGCTAGTGCCAAAGTTATGGATCTTGATTTTATCCCCGTTGAGGTTGAACGTTATGATCTGTGCATCCTCCCGGATTCGTTGACTAAAAAACAACTTGACTGCCTGTTGGCATCAATTAACAGCCCCAGCTTCAGCAGACGAATAACAGAATTCGGTGGTTATCAGTTGGACCAGTCAGGCCTTACTATGTATGAGCGGCATTCATGAATTTACATAACTATCTATAATTATTTTCATAATCCTTTTTTATATTAAATCCTTGCTATGATAAATTGGCAGGGATTTTACTTTATTTGTCGAAGTGTTCATGAGATAAGCTATTCTGGGCTTTATAAGCATAGGGTTGATCGTCAAACTCTAACGTCATTGGGCCTTAGTTGGATGTGTAAGGTGCAATAAATATTTCTTAATCCCCATCTGGAGGTGGTAAATATTCGGGGTTTATGTCGGTTAAAAGCCTGGAGATTGGCATCCAATGTTCATGATTTTGGTAAGTTCTACTTCTTTCATTATTACCAAACATCTAGCTAATAATATCTGTTTTTACATCTGTTTAAGGGTGCTCTACTAGGTTAGTGATAGTTTCCGGAGTATTTTTTAGGGGGAAAGGAGAGTGTTAGTTATATGAAGGTTACCCGTAGACAATTCTTCAAGGTAACCGGTGTCAGTGCAGCTGCTATGGCCGTTGCAGACCTGGGTTTTGACCTAAAACCTGCTGCTGCAGCAGTCAGAACTTTGCGGATTAAGAACGTCAAAGGTGTACCTACCGTTTGTCCGTTTTGCGCTTCGGGCTGTGGTCTTTTAGTTTATTCGGAACGGGATGCAGCTGGCAAATTTGTCAAACTCCTGAGTGTTGAAGGCGATCCTGATAATCCCATCAACCGCGGTTGTGCCTGTGCCAAAGGTGCAGCAATGTTCAACCTGAGGGAAATCTATGACGAGGAGACCGGCGAACAGAAGATCAATCCCTTCCGCGCTACAAAACCTCTTTACCGTGCCGCGGGGAGTGACAAATGGGAAGAAAAAGAATGGGATTGGATGATAACCGAAATTGCCAAGAAGGTTAAGGAAACCAGAGACAGCAGCTTCATCCATAAAGAAAAAATTGCCGATGGCAGTGAAATTATCGTTAACCGTACCGAAAAAATTGCCTCCATGGGAGGCTCAGGCATGGACAGCGAAGAATGCTACTTGGCCGCCAAGATGATGCGTGCGCTGGGAGTAGTATATCTAGAAACTCAGGCCCGTATCTGACACTCCGCTACGGTGGCAGGTTTGTCACCAGCATTTGGACGGGGTGCTATGACCAACCATATGGTTGATCTTAAGAACACTGACGTTGCTCTGATAATGGGCAGTAACATGGCGGAGAATCATCCCATCGGTATGAAATGGCTGGGCGAAGGCCGGCGGGTTCGGGGCACAAAAATAATCCATGTAGACCCACGCTATACGCGTACCTCAGTAATAGCCGACCTCTATGCGCCTATGCGTTCCGGCACTGATATAGCTTTCCTGGGAGGTATGGTTAACTATATCATTCAGAATCAACTCTATCATAAGGAATATGTGCTGGCTTATACCAATGCTTCATATCTGATAGCTGATGGTTTCGACTTTAAAGACGGCCTATTCTCTGGATATGATGCCGCTAAGCGGTCTTATGATAATAAGACCTGGGACTACCAGTATGCCGAGGACGGCACCACCGTACTGAAAGATCCTACTTTGACCAATCCGCGTTGTGCGTTCCAGTTGATGGCCAAACACTACTCTCGCTATGACATCGATACTGTGGTTAAAATCACAGGGACACCGAAAAATAAGTATTTAGAAGTGCTGAAGCTCTTCTGTTCTACCGGAGCACCTAATAAGGTCGGTAATATAATGTACGCCATGGGCATCACCCAGCATACAGTGGGCAGCCAAAATGTTAAGAGTTTTACCAACGTACAGCTTTTGCTGGGCAACATGGGTCGTCCCGGCGGGGGCATCAATGCGCTGCGCGGGGAAAATAACGTACAGGGCTCCACTGACATGGCTTTATTGTTCCATATTATTCCGGGTTATATCGATTCCCCGATGAACAACGCAGCACACAAAGACCTGCTTTCATTTGTGAAGGCAACAACTCCGGGGGCAGCTAAACTTCCGGCCACCAATCTTGCGGAATTCCGCGCTGCGGTAGCTGCAGGTATCCCTAATTCCGGCTTCAAAGTCAACACCTCCAAATGGGTGGTGAGCATGCTCAAAGCCTGGTGGGGGGATGCAGCAACCGAGGCTAACGAATTTGGTTATCATTACTTGCCCAAACGCCAAGCGACCAAAAACTATTCTCACATGGCTATGTTTGAGGCGATGGATAAAGGTGAGATTGATGGTTTGTTTATTTTAGGCGGTAATCCCGTGGTAGGTGGTCCCAATGCCAATAAAGAACAATTTGCCATGACCAAGCTGAAATGGATGGTCAGCGTTGACCTGTGGCTGAATGAGAGCGCCGAATTCTGGACTTACAAGGCCTGGGAAAGACCTCACGGCGGCACCCACGAGATGGAACTGCCGACTCCCAAAGATATTCAGACCGAAGTATTTTTCCTGCCGGCCTGCTGCGTATATGAAAAAGAAGGTACTTCCGCCCAGACCGGACGCTGGATACAGTATCGCTGGAAGGGCGCCGATGAATTGGGCGATTCCAAGTCTGACCTATGGATCTTAGACAAGCTGGCCCATAAGGTCAAGGAACTGTACAAAGATAGTACCCGCCCTGAGGATGAACCTATCAACAATTTGACCTGGGGACCGTACGGTCACGGCGACGAGCCCGAACCTATTAACGTCGGTTTCGAATACAGCGGCTATTATGTCAAGGATAAAAAACCAATTACTACTGGTTTTGCCAGTCTTAAAGACGACGGCAGCACCGCCTGCGGCAACTGGATCTACTGTGGGCAAATGGGCACCAACAAGGACGGCTCATTACTTTACAAACCACAAAAACGTGATAACAAGGATAACTCCAAGACCGGCCTGGGTCTCTACTCCAATTGGGGATGGTGTTGGCCGGTTAACCGTCGTATAATATACAACCGCTGCGCTGTCCAGCCCGACGGAGTAACTCCATGGCCGGGTGACGATGACCGTGTATTGATTCACTGGGATCCCACTGTAGTTTCCGATCCTACCAAACCTGAAGTTGTAGGATGCTGGGTCGGTGATGATGTTCCGGATACCACTAAAACGGCTCCACCCGAGAAGGCCAATCCGTTTATAATGAGGCCGGAAGGAACCGGTTGTTTCTTTGCCGCCAAGGGCTCATTCAAAGACGGACCTTTCCCGGAACATTACGAACCCTGGGAAAGCCCGGTTGGGAACATGATGAACTCACAAAATGTCAATCCCGCCACCAAAATTTGGGAACCCGATAAATTAGGTACTTCTGATAAATACCCGTTTATTGGCACCACCTACCGGGTGGTCGAACACTGGCAGACCGGAGCTCTGACCCGCACCCTGCCGTGGCTTGCTGAACTCATGCCCAACATGTTTGTGGAGATTAGCGAAGAGTTGGGCCATCTAAGGAATATCCGTAACGGTGACAAAGTAATTGTGTCCAGCACTCGTGGAGATATCGAGGCTGTGGCCTGTGTAACCAAGCGCATTAAGCCCTATATGGTCGGCGGCAACCCAGTCCATATGGTCGGGGCTGTATGGGCATTTGGCTTTAAGGGTTATGCCACCGGGGATCCGGCTAACCGCCTGACGCCCCATGTGGGTGATGCCAATACCATGATACCTGAATACAAAGCCTGGCTTTGCGATATAAGGAGGGCTTAAGTATGACAAGATTAAAGACTAATTTATACGACGTCAGCAAATGTACCGCCTGCCGAGGTTGTTTTACCGCCTGTAAGGATTCCAACCAACTGCCGGCTGTGATTGAGCCTTTTAAAGGCAACTATGATACCCATGGTGGAGATACCAACGGCAACACCTATATGGTGATTCGCTTTAACGAGGATTATGACGAGGTTACTGGCGTACGCTGGAATTTCCTGAAGTATCAGTGCATGCACTGTATTGATCCTGAATGTATGAAGGTCTGCCCCAAGGGAGCTTATACGAAATTAGACTGGGGGGCCACCTTCCATGACGAAGAGAAGTGTATCGGCTGCCAGTACTGCACCTATGCATGTCCCTTTGGCATACCCAAGTATCGGAAACGCACCGATACGGTCACCAAATGCACCCTGTGTTATGAACGGGTGGCAGAAGGTTTGACACCAGCCTGTACCAGAACCTGTGCTCCCGGAGCATTGAAGTTTGGCTATCGGGATGAACTATTGGAAGAAGCCCGGGAGAGAGTAAAGTTCCTGCGCGCCAATGGCTTCCCGCGGGCTACCATTTATGGTGAGACTGAACTGGGCACCGGCACCAATAAACTCTATATCCTGACCGATACCCCTGACAAATTTGGGCTGCCGGTTAATCCCAAAGTATCTGCCAATACCTGGGTATGGCAGGATTGGATTCAACCCTATGCCGGATGGCTTATCCCTCTGGCATTGGCCGGATCGGCAACCAGTTTTGTTACTACGAGACTGTTAGCCAATAAAAATAAAGATCATGCGGAAGGAGGTCATGAGTAATGCAATGGATTCCTGAATATCGCGACGATGTTGAACGGGTCGAAAGATTTAATTTCCTGGCTCGGTTTACCCACTGGAGTCATACCGTGACCTTTATACTGTGTCTCTTCACCGGCCTGGCGCTTTTCCTGGGTGGTGTTGATTGGTTGGCCGCCATATTCGGAGGATACCGGGGTGCCGGTCTGGTACATCGTATCGCCGCTGTCATACTAACTATAACGTTATTAACCGCTACAGTATTTGGTTTCGGTGGTTTGATAGCCTGGATCAAGGACCTGCTTCGTTTTGGCAAGAATGATATTATCTTTGTCATGAAGTTCCCCCTGGAATTCCTGGGTTTCCCGGTCAAGATACCGCCCCAGACCAGATTTAATGGCGGTGAAAAAGGCAACTCCATGGTAACCCCGACGATGGTAATACTGCTGGTTTTAAGCGGCTATATCATTTGGTTTCCTTCTATCTTCCCAGCTGGGTTGGTAAGATTCTCCTACCCGGTACATGACCTGGCCATGATTTTTGCTACCGTAATGGTATGTATGCATGGTTATCTGGGTTCTTTCCATCCCGGTTCAGGTGAGTCCTTCTGGGGCATGTGGAAAGGCACCGTCAGAGCCGATTGGGCTAAACACCATCATGCTACCTGGTATGATGAGACTTACGGTGATAAGGCTAAGGGTGAATAGTAAATATATTTATAGATAATTCTAAACAAGGGGAGTTGTACTCCCCTTGTTTGCTTAAAGGAGTACGAATAATATGAAGACAAAACTTCCGGTAGATCTGCCTCAAGGATATGTAGATTTTTACAAAAACCTGGAAACTTGGCAAAACCAGCAGCAAATTAAACTCAAGCAGGCCTATTCTTCGCCTGCCATCGATGTACAGAAATTGCTGGCTAATACCAAAAAATCCATCATGCAAACCTTTGACTTTGAACTGGACTTCAACATTTTTCAAGAGGTATATACTGATTTATTGATGTTTCTCAAGCAAGCCCGCCCTGAAACATCAGAAGTTTTGGATAACATTCTGTTCTCAATGGATAAATTGGACTTCAAGCTTCTTCCCACTAAAGTCCTGGAAGAGGATGGATCTTATTTCTCCACCTTGGCAAATGATTTAGGGGTTCCCCAGGAACTGTTGATATTCACAGTTGATCATGCTGCCCGACCATTTCTCAGAATGTGGGCTGCTCCCTATCAAAAAACAATTTTCGAGGCGGGCTTGAATGTTTGGGATTTTGCTACTATTTGTCCGTTTTGCGCCTCCAAATCTCACTTCAGTCGGATCCTGGCGGCTGACGGAAGACGTTTTATGTTCTGCGACCGCTGTTTCACTGAATGGGAAACCCCCACTGTTTACTGTGTTCATTGCGGCAACAGCAATCCACTCTCCATTCAATACCTGTCGGTCGAAGATGATTTGGCTTATCAAGTGTACACCTGCGATGAATGTAAAGGTTATATTAAGAACTTTGATGAACGACAAAAACCTATTAAGCTGGATATGTTCATCGCCAATATTGAAACCGTTTATTTAGACATACTGGCCCAGGAAAAAGGCTATACCAGCCACGATAACGACTAAAAATTCAACCATTAATTTTTCCTGTCCAGGATTGCATACTTATAGTGATCTTTTTATAAGATAGCGGTTCTTTAGTATTTATCTATGAATATAAAAACCGGGTAGTCAATGACTACCCGGTTTTTCGTGTACTGGCCTGTTTTCTTGGCTAGAGCTTTTCGATCCGTGCGGCAGATACCTTGTACTCGGGTATCTTGGCCACTGGATCCAATACTTCGGATTGAGTTAAGATGTTCGCAGCTGCTTCCGCAAAGTGGAAGTAGGTGAACACTACCCCCTCGGGGATCATATCTGTAATACGAGCTTTTAGGGTAATGTTGCCCCGGCGCGAAACTAGTCTAACCATCTCATTGTTTATAATACCTAGTTTAGCAGCTGTCGCTGGATTGACCTGCACTTCGTTGGAAGACATATATTCATCCAGGGCAGTGGATCTTCGGGTCATAGTACCGGTATGATAATGGAACAGACTGCGTCCCGTAGATAATATCAAGGGGTATTCTTCATCAGGAAGTTCAAACGCTTCCTTAAACTCGATGGAATGGAAGAGACCCAGACCGCGATTGAATTGCGCTCCATGCAGTATCGGGGTGCCAGGATGCTCCACCGTCGGACACGGCCAATGAATACCAGTATTATCGATACGTTCATAGCTTATACCTGCATATGACGGTGTTACTGTTCTGATTTCCTCAAATATTTCCTCTGGTGAATTATAATTCATTGGATAACCCAAACGGTTGGATAATTCGCACAGGATCTGCCAATCGGGACGTGCATCACCTTTAGGCTTAATTGCCTGGCGTACTCTCTGCACTCTTCTCTCAGTGTTGCTGAACGTGCCGTTCTTTTCTGCAAAAGTCACCCCTGGAAATACAACATCGGCTTTCATAGCTGTTTCAGTGAGGAATATATCCTGCACAATCAGCAACTCCAGCTTGTCAAGTGCTTCCCCAACATGGTGAAGATCGGGATCACTGACCATGGGATTTTCACCAAAGACCATTAATCCCTTTATTTCTCCATGATGGGCTTTATCGACCACATCGGGTATTACTAAACCGTTATTCGGCGATAGTGGTACCCCCCAGGCTTTTTCAAATTTGGCACGCACATCGGGGTTGGTGACAGCCTGGTAAGCAGGATAGCTGACCGGCAAGGCCCCCATGTCACAGGCCCCCTGGACGTTGTTCTGACCCCGCAGTGGATTTACTCCGGTTCCCGGTTTACCCAGATTACCGGTCATAAGCGCCAGGTTACAAGCTGATTTTACATTATCAGTGCCGGTACTATGTTGAGTAAGACCCATGGCATAGCATATGGAACCTCTCTCGGCGGTGGCATAAATACGGGCTGCTTTTCTTATGTCGTCTGCATTTACCCCGCATATTTGAGCCACATACTCGGGAGTATATTTCTCTATTACCTTTACCATGTCTTCGTATTTCTCAGTTCTAGACGCAATAAATTCCTTGTCCTCTAAACCTTCAGTCAGAATAACGTTCATCATTCCGTTCATAAGCGCCACATCGGTACCCGGCCTGA
>ENA-UOOH01000430-UOOH01000430.1-fermentation-metagenome-genome-assembly--contig:-NODE-430-length-48050-cov-6.109449_pt1 | contig 48050 bp, 38 predicted proteins | sample MGYA00245778_ERZ724025 | MGnify/ENA primary metagenome ERZ724025 (study PRJEB28704, sample SAMN03018313) | fermentation metagenome | biome: anthropogenic terrestrial biome; feature: soil; material...
AAGAAAACTATGAAAAGATTCCTTTCATTCATAGTATTAGTGATGAGTGGGCTGTCTTAATCGGCAAAGACATAATATCATCGCTTAAGGTTAAGCCAAATTTGCTGCCATAGGAATTCAAGGAAATGAAGGCGGACTGAATAGTTAAGCCGACATTAATCTCATTAAGCAAAGCCACACCTTCTTTATCGAAGAATTTAGAAGCTTCACGGGGATTGATGGCATAAACGACAATATTGCTTCTAAGTCCAGGAACATGAACGGCTTCAAAGCCAGTTAAGTAGTTTGGAAGAACCGTATATTTCTTTTCTCCCATGAAGGAGATGATAACAGCTTCTTCAGACTCGACATTCATATCATAGCTATAAATCTTTCCAAACAAGCCGGTTGAAGTTTCGGTAGCTTCGGGATTCTTCTTCTTGGCTTTTTCTTCATCTTTACGTCTCTTATCGCTTTCTTTGCTATTGCCATTAGCTTCGTTAGCTAATTCAAGATCAACCATAGTCATATCCTTGTCGGATAACTCCTGAGTAGAGGTCAAGGTATCACTATCAACCGGCGAAGGAACATAAGGGGTATCATCAAGGTTTACTAATTCAGTAGGCTTTTTATTGGCATCCTCAATTTTGATTGAAGGAATAACGACAGCGACCTCAGCAACCTGGAAGTTACGGCCTTTTCTCTTGCCTTCAACTAAGGCACGGGACTGAATAGAGTTGATAACACGGAAGTAGTGAGACTGAATGATGACCTGATCATCAATCTTCGCATCAGGGCATAAGACAGGATCAGCAACTCCTAAGCCATCGAAGGTGTAACCATTGACGATATCTTCATAGACGCCTAAATATTCTTCTGCGACCTTGGAATTCTTTTTGTTGAAGACTGAGGCTAAGACAAAGGAACCGATGATGATAGCAACAGCAATACCGATGACTGTCCAGGTAATCCACTGAGCACCTTTGTTTGTGAAGGTGACAATGATTACACCGACAAAGGAGATAATCATCAAGACAATACTGACAATATCCCAAGTCTTGGACTTGCCAAGTTTAGCCATGAAGGTTTTCCTGGTTTTCTCAATATCTTCATCGATGGTTCTTGTACCATCGTTAACATACTTGATGGGTTTGAAATAAGAGGCATCAGTAGGCTTAGCTGTTGAACCTTTGGCATTGTAGCTGCCATCGATTGAATCAGCTTTCTCTTCTTCAGCGGGTTGAGTGATGACATCATTGACGGCTTTATCATCAACAGGAGCCTTATTTTCTTCTTCCGAAACTGAGGCATCAGCAGTTGCCTTTTCAGTTTCCGGAGCGGTTTCTTCTATAGTTTCTTTTTTGGCAGTATCTTTATCAACTGCTTCAGTTGTGTTTTCTGAAGCATCTAGAGTCTTTTTTTCATTTTCTTCCATGGGGTTTCACCTTTCTTTTGTATAGCCTCTTAATTATAACAAAATTATTTTAAACAAGAGAATATAATCAAGTAAATATATATATTTATATATTTCCTTTTAAAGGGTTTATTTTATTCAAAGAAAAAGGTTCCTGCTTTTTACAGGAACCATTTGTTTCTTAGAACTAAGCTTTAATTAGACAGCAGCAATCATTCCGTAATAGAAGATAGCTACCGCATCTAAAGCAAAGGCAGCGAATGTCAGGAAATTGAAGGCGGTATGATAACCGGTCTTTTTCTTTCCGGAAGCTAAGAAAATTAAGCTTAAATCCATGACGACAGAAGCAACGATAACTAAGGCCATACCAGTCTTTCCGACAGCATAAGTCTTGGCCATAATCGGATAGAAGCAGACAATTACCCAAAGAAGAATAGCTAACATGACATAGTTAATAGTCTTTAAAGTCTTAGGATTCTTCTTTATTAGGACAAAGTTTAAGACGATAGCGGCAATGATGAACAAACAGACTAATCCTAAAAGCAAATATTCCATGTAAGAATATACACCACCATTAAGAAGCTGATAAGCTTCAATGTTGCTGCCTCTTAAGGGAATCAAAGCAAAGCCGGTGTAAAGAGCGCCGATCATGACGTAGAAGAGAGAATAATAAATTGCTTTCTGAAGGTCATGACTCTTAGTTTCTGCATATTTGAGCTTGTAGAACAAAGAGTAGGCAATCAAAGCTAAACCGGCGACACTGATTAAGACGATAGCGACAATACCACCGATTCCATAGCCATCCTGGCCCTTAAAGGAAGTAGTATTGCTAATACCATAGTAGAGTGCGCAGACTAAGAAACAAATGAAGCCAGCGAATCCGATAGAGTGTAAGACAATGTTGGTGATTCTCTCAGCTTTTCCCATCTTCGGAAAATCACGGTAAGAGGTATCCTCTTCCTGACCCTTTCGATAGAGATAGCTGAAGTCCATGTTGTCTATTTCGCTATCATTGTTCTGAATCTTTTTGTTAGATTTCTTTTCAGACATTTTTAAATCCTCCAGAGAAAATAGTAAATCCTATAGATTATAGTAAATTTTATAGCAAAAAAGAATTACTTTTTTTATTTCTTATCTTTATTCAAGGAATGGGGCTTGAAATAACTGATATTTTCCATCCAAGGAATTTTAGTTGTAAAGGTACCTTCTTCAGTAGTCTTGAAAGCTTCAAAAAGAATCTCCATCTTGGCATCAAGATCATCAAGAGCATGAAGGACATAGGCTTCCGGAGTAGCAGGGATTTTAGGAGAACCAAAATCAGGTTCACCATGATGGGCTAAAACCATATGAGTTAAAACATCTAGCTTTTCAGGCGAAATCTTCATTTCCTGACCTTTTTGATAAACCATCATTGCTCCTAAAGAGATATGACCTAAAAGGTTGCCTTCATCAGTATAGGTTGCAGCTTTAGGTCCACTTAATTCTTTAGTCTTGCCGATATCATGAAGCAAGCTGCCACTAACTAAATAATCTAAGCTCAGAAAAGGGTAATGCTCTTGAACTTTGATAGCCAAAGAACAAATTGAAAGAGAATGATAAAGAAGTCCTCCTAGATAGGCATGATGGACAGTGACGGCAGCTGGATAGGTGGTATAGGCTTCAAAGTTTTCTTTGAGAAGAGTAATAGTCAGCTTTTTCAATTCATCATCCTGAATCAGTTCGATATCGCTTTTCAGCTCTTTCTTCATATCATCAATTGATCTAGGCGCAGTCGGAATAAATTTAGACATATCGACTGAATCCTGGTCAACGAAGCTTAACTCATTGATCTTCAACTGTGGATGGCCTTTGTACATTCCGACTAAGCCGTTGACTCTTACTAAGCTTCCGGGTGTAGTAAGCTCAATATCGGAATCTTCAATTTGCCACATCTTGGCATCGATAGTGCCAGAGACGTCCTGTAGAATCAAAGAGAGATAGGGTGAGCCATTGTTAGAAACAGCTCTAGTGGACTGCTTGACCATAAAAATCATGTCTACCGGTCCATCGGTATTGATAATATCTTTAATCATTGAATGTGTTGCCTGAACTTTCTAGCCAGCCTTGTATTTCCGATGAAGAGAAGCCTTTTTCTAAAAGGTGAGCGAAGAATCTTTGCTTCTGTTTCATCTTGTCGGGATAGCGTTTTGCATATGAATTATAACATTTTTCAGCCTCTTGCTTCAGTAAAGATGACCGATTGTTTTCTTCCTGCTCTTTTTCTTCATCGCTTCGGCCCTGATAGAAGGCATCGATGGCTTTTAAAGATTCGCTTGAAGAATAACCTCGACGGATAAGAAAAGAAAAAATGCTTTGCTTTCTTTTCTCAATAGTTTGATTTCTTTTTGCTTTGTCGGCTCTTTTGATTAGTTCTTCTAAATTAAAGGAAGTGCTTTCAAAGACAGATAAAAAATCTTCGCTGCTTAGAATAGTTGGTCCAATACCTCTTTTTCTTAGGTTAGCTAAGATGGCGGTTTTACCATGACCGGTTCTGATTTGGCTTTCAGCATAATCCTGACTATAGGTTAAGTCATCGATCACTTGAGCTTCCTTGTAAGGATAGATCAACTTCTCTATCTCGTAAGGGGAAAGCTGATACTTCTTTTTAAGACGGTCTTTTAATTGTTTTTCCGTATAACGACCTATGGAGAGAAGATAGGAAAGGTAGGCGGTAGCTTTAATTGTCTTCTTCTCCGCTTTTAGTTTGCTAATCTCTTCTACGGTTAGTTTCTTTCCTGGGTAGTAGTAATTAGAAAGATAAGCATCATAAGAAACTGGAATGCTTTCTTTTCCGATTGTAATGATGACTTCCTTCCCTTTGACAGTAAGGTCAGTAATTTCTTTAGAAGTTTGTCCTTTGAGCTTTTTTATAGACATGCATGATCCTTTCATAATAGCTAGTGACAGAGAAGATTTCTTCATTTCTCTGATAGCCTCTATCTATTATTTGTTTTTTCTCGTCAGAATTTATAGTAAGAATCATGTGAATGCGATCAACCAGGGTATGCTCATCGTCATAGAAGAAGCCAGTTACGCCATCATCGATTAAGCCGACTAAATTAAAATCATACTTAGCTAGAACAAAAGTTCTACTTGCCATAGCTTCCGAATAGGTCAGTCCTTGGGTCTCAGTGGTTGAGGCACAGAGGAAGGCATCGGCCATTTGATAGTAAAAGACGGTTTCATCGTGGGGGACACTACCAATGGAGATAAAGAAATCCTTGTAGCGGGAATCAGCTATTTCTTTAAGTATTTCCTTGTTTTCCGGTCCATCTCCTACCAGCATGAAAACGGTATTGTCATCATCGTACTTGTCTTTATATCCTTCAAAGCCTTTGATCAGTTCATCAATGTTCTTTTCTTTAGCAATACGGCCTAAATACAAAAGAATTCTTTTGCCTTCTAGATGATGTTCCTTTTTGAACTGAGCTTCTCTAGCTAAATTTCTCGGCTTATCAAACTCCGAGAAGGACAAAGCGTTTGGAACTACATTGATAAAGTTAGTTACTCCATAGCTTCTTAACAGATGTCTGGACTTATTTGATGGAGTAATGATAGTAGCTTTCTTGCTGGCTATCTTTTTGACGATGATCTGAATAGCTTTCTTGGTGATCTTGTCAGAGAACTTATTGCCATTAGAAAGATAATAGGAATAATCTTCATAGGAAGTATGGTAAGTATAGACAAGAGGAACATGAAATCTTTTAGCACAGAGTCTTCCAAAGATTGAGATACCAAACTCCTGCTGGACATGGATGATATCAAAAGGAATCTTTTTAAGAATCTTATAGGCTTTACTGTTATAGATAAAAGACATACGGTAGTTGTAAAGGAACTTCAAAGACTTGCCAGGTATACGAAGAACTTTATTTTCAAAAGTAAAATGCTTTTGTCCTTTTAATCCTGTGGTGACAACGTAAACATCATTGCCATGGGCAATTAAACTATCGCGTAAAGTCTTAGTAGCAGTAGCTACTCCATTGACATCCGGATGATAGGTGTCTGAAAATATACCAATTACCATTTATTTTTTGCCCTTCTTGCTTTCCTTAAACACTGGCTTAATTACGGCACTATCCATAGTATTATCTTCCGATAAATCAGAATCCTCGGGATCGCTAGTGGTGATGGTTCTTTCTTCATCGATTTCCGGCCCTTCGAAATCAAGTCCTTTTTCTTTGTCGACTTTGATAGTGGTTCCATAAGGCTGCATTTTCTGAAGTCTGATTTTCTCTTTTTCGGCCTTCTTAGCTTTTTTGATGGCCTGTTTCTTCTTCTTTCTTTGGACACGGCGTTTCTCGTTCTGCTCGGAATAAGAGTATTCGCTAGCTGATTCTGCCTGAATTTCCTGATCAAGAGATTCTGACCCGTTTAAAGCCTGGCTTTCTTTTAAAGCCTGTGCTAAACGCTTCTTTTCAATAGTTAAAGTCATTGTTAGGTCTTTCTTCTCTTCGCTGCTATCTTTTACCATGGCTTTGCTATTCTCCATGTTTCTTCTGATTCTATCAAAAGATTCCTCAATTTCGGCTTCAGAGAGCAAAGGCTCATTCGAGCTTTTAGGCTTAACGTTGTTGACGAATTCCTTGGTAGAGGCATCGGTAGAATTATTATAGTTCATTACTTCTAAATCGTAGAGAGTAGCGGTGTTGCTGAGAAGCTCATATTTTTTAGGAGAACCTTTATATAAAGCAAAAGTCAGTCCTCCAACCACGATGTTGAAGTAAAGACTTAAAGAACGCCAGATTAAGTTACCAGCACTGGCTAGAGAGTTAGCAGAGGAAACAACTGATTCTACTGAACTACCATTAGCGATCAAATAATAGAAAATAGCCTGGAAAGCGACTTCCGGAGCACCCATTGTCAAGTAGGAGGAAATCAAAGTGATATAGCTAGTTCCGCCTAGACAGCTAAGGAAGCTTAAGGAAGTTAAATCAGCTCCTAAAGCCCAGAAGCAAAGATAAGGAAGAATATTGCTTAGGAATTGTTTGGCAATATTGATAAAGAGGAGAACCAACATAATTCTCTTATGACTCAAAAGACGTTTGGACTCAATTCTATAAGTAGCGAATTTCAAAGTCCATTTCTTTCTAGTGGCATCGGGGTCTTTGATGATATGAAGCTTTGCTAAAAACCTTACTCCGAAGTCAACGACAAATCGGTGAAGAGGTCGGCACCAAGCTAGAAGGACTATGACAATTAGGAAAGCGGCATCAATGCCAAAACCGATCAAAGAAAGAGGGAAGATCTTAATTCCGCCTAAGAGAGTAAGAGGAATATCTTTCACAAAAGGATAACCGACAAAAATCATTACCAGCGAATAGAAAGTCAAAGTGAACTGATACATCAGAAAGTTCATAGTCAGAATGGAAGCAGCATTTGGTCCATCGACATCCTGCTTAGTGAAAGTATAGGCCTGGATGAAGTTGGCGCTAGTCTTATTGAGGCAACCGATAAATGCTCCAATCTGAGCATTGATCAGTCCTTGGTAATAATGATAGTTATGGTTGTAGATTCTAGCCAGTAAGGTAATAGAGACACCTTCTAAAATATTAGTAAGAACCACTGTCCCAATTGCTAAAAGGAGCGGGAAGAAATTAGCTCCGCCTAAGATCTTAAAGGCCTCTTGAGGATTATCCTTTAAGATGTAGTAGAGAGCTAAGGCACTTAAAGCCACAAAAAAGATGATGTTGACAGTTACCTTAATTGTCTTCTGCGTCTTCTTTGAGACAGTCATGCGATTAACCTAATAAGGAAGTGACTAATTTTATACGGCGAGTAATTTCATCTTTTCCCAGAATCTCAAGAACATCATAAAGCTTAGGAGCCTGAGTGGAACCAGAGACTGCGACTCTTATTAAAGAGATGCAGTCAGCATACCAGCCGTTATAGGCCTTAGGATCTTTCTTATAGACTTTGCGGTCATTGCAGAAATTATGTTTGACGCCTAAAGACTTCATAGCTTCAAACCAGGTATTCTCATCCATTGAAAGGTCTAAAGTATTCTCAAAGTCAGTTAAGAAATCCTTAATGACTTTCTTATCGATGAATTCGTTGAAAGGAAGAGGTCCGGCTTTAACGAGCTTATCAAACTCATCGGCATAGAAGAATCTGATCTTAGGAGTGACATCAGAGAAACGCTCGTAGTCTTTTCTAGGCTTTTCCTGTTCTCTTTCGATATTGATGATTCTTTCAAACTTAGGTCGGTCGGATTCAATATAGTTAGCTAATTCAGGATCGTATGATTTAGCCCAAGCCAAAGCCTGATCAGTAAAAGTGGTCTTATCCATATTAGCTAAGACTTCCTTAGAAATATTGTTAAGCTTAGGTAAATCAAACAAGGCACCATCAAGAGAGAATTTATCGAAAGACAGATTGAAGTCATCCATGTTCCCTTTAGGGTTAGCCATCAGCCAAGCCTCGAAGTTAGAGTTAGCAATAGTCATTAGGTATTCGATGAATCCTTTAACTGGATAACCAGCCTTTAAGAAGTAACTAGTAGCAGCTTCAGGATCCTTACGCTTAGAAAGCTTTCTCTTGTTGCCAGTATCCTTATCAGTGATCATGATAACCGGAAGATGAGCATACTTAGGAGCCTTCCATCCCATAGCTTCAAATAACTCTAAATGGATAGGAAGAGAAGAAACCCATTCTTCTCCTCTAGTTACAAGAGTAGTACCCATAAAGTGATCATCGACTAGATGGGCAAAATGATAGGTGGGAAGACCATCACTTTTAAGAATGACTATATCCTGATCGTTTTCAGTCAGATCCATATCGCCTCTGATTTCATCATGGGCTTTGATGTGATTGAGATGATTGCCTTTAGATTTGAAACGGATGACATAAGGCTTACCAGCCTTAATCATTTCTATTTCTTCATCGATTGTATAATGACGGCATTTAGCATATTCGCCATAGTAGCCAGGAATAACTTTATTGGCTTCCTGGACTAATCTTAACTGATCAAGGTCTTCTTTAGTGCAGAAGCAAGGATAGGCACGGCCTTTCTTGATTAGCTCCTTAATGACAATTTTGTAGATATCGCCTCTTTCAGACTGGACATAAGGACCATAATTGCCTTCTTCGTGGTCACCGAAATAACCTTCATCGGCAACGATTCCGAAAGTCTTTAACTGTTTGACTAAGTCCATTCCGGTGCCGGCAATCTCACGCTTCTGGTCAGTATCTTCAAGACGGAAGAAATAAACGCCATGAGTCTGTTTAGCAAACTTATGGGCGACCATTGCGGTGAATAAGGAACCAGTGTGAAGGAAACCAGTCGGAGAAGGAGCAAAACGGGTTACTTCAGTACCTTCAGGTAGGTTTCTAGGTGGGAATCTCTTGTCGAGATCTTTGATAGTAAGCTTGACGTCAGGGAATATCAGATCAGCTAAATCTTTGTTTGTTGCCATATTAATTTTCTCCTATTGGTTTATTCAAACGGCTTAATGTAGAAACGTCCATAGACCTGTTCGATATCAGTGACGGTGACAAAGGACTTAGGATCTACAGAATTAATCATCTTAATTGCTTTCTTCTTCTCGCTTCTTGAGATGACCATATAGACAATCATATTCTTCTTTCCGGTAAAGGCACCTTTGGATTCGACAATGGTGCAGGTATGGGGGAAGGAATGAACCATAATCAAAGGCAACTGCTCATCGTTGGTGAAGATCTGAATCTCTTGTTTACGGTTCTTAGTATTTAAGAGATCAACTACCTTAGAAGAAATGAAGAAATAAATAATAGTATACAAAGCCATTGTGACAATACTGGAAATAGATTGAGTATTCCAAGATGGGTTAATCTTAATGCCCATGACTGAGAAAAGAACGTAGAAAATAACAATGGTAGTATTCATCGTTAAAGAGTATTTGCCTACCGAGGTAGATTTCTTTTCGGATAAATAAATAGTAATGACATCAATACCGCCAGAAGAAGTTCCAACCATCATCGCTAATCCTGAAGAAATACCAGTCAATAAGCCTGCAAAGATTGTTCTAGCTAAGTAATCGTTATAAAGGTTTATGACCTGATAGATCCATTGATCACGAATGACATAGTTGAATAAGGAGACTAAGCCGACATTGATGAGGGTGAAGACAGTGAACTGCTTAGAGATTTTAAACCAAGACAGAATCATAATCGGAATATTGACGGCAAAGTAGGAGACGGAAATGATAATAGTCTCATAATTTGCGGTATTTGTGAAGATGTTGATGAAGGCATCAATAGTTTGACCAATACCGGAAGCTCCGCCCGAGATTAGATGAACAGGGGAAGCAATATCGGCATCTGTGATGCTGGTATCTCCTAAGGCTTTCCAGCCCTCGACACAGCCAGTTGTTGGAGTTATTAAGGCTCGTAATTCATAGGCAAAAATAAAAGCAGAAAGGACTTCAACAAAAAAGATGCCAATCCATCTCAGCCATTGCCTGGTTCGAGGATGGTCCATCAAGAAATCGGTAATATCGGTTCTAGTTTTACTAAGCCATTCCATAATTTTTAAATTTCCCTTTTATAAAGATTAGTTTGTAGTCTTATATATAATACTAGTTACTAAGTTATTTGCAACGAAAAATAGCACCATATTATATGCTTTTTCTATTTCAATTTTGCTTACAAGTAGCTTATAATTATAAAAGATAACTTAAGCAACAAAGAGGATTGAACATGATTAATGGTAACCTGAAAGCTGGTTTCGAAAAGATTTTCGGAAAGGGCGGAGACATCAGGGGCTTTTTTGCTCCCGGAAGAGTCAATTTGATTGGCGAACATATCGACTATAATGGTGGGCATGTCTTCCCTTGTGCCTTATCGGTAGGAAATTATTGCGTTGCTAGGGCTAGAAACGATGATAAACTTTGCTTCTATTCTGAAAATTTCAAGAAGGGCGGAGTAATTACTACTTCGATTAATGACTTGGTTTTTGATTCCACTCTTGGCTGGACTAACTATCCCAAGGGTGTCATGTGGGCCTTTGATAAAAAAGGTATGAAAATGACACATGGATTCGATATCTATATTTATGGAAATATCCCTGGCTCCGGATTATCTTCTTCCGCTGCTATGGAAGTAGTTATCGGTGTCATGCTTAAAGATTATTTTGGCTTTGATGTCTCTATGCAGGATATCGCTTTAATTGGACAATATTCTGAAAACAACTTCAATGGTATGAATTGTGGAATTATGGATCAGTTTGCTTCGGCAATGGGCAAAAAAGACCATGCTATCTTCCTAGATTGCAGCACTTTAAAATATGAATATGTTCCTTTAAAGCTAGTAGGATATAAGATTATTGTGACTAACTCTAATAAGCCTCATTCACTCTGCAATTCTCATTATAACGATAGACGTAAAGAGTGTGAGGAAGCCGTTAAGGATCTTCAGACTGTAGTTGATATTAAGAATCTTTGCCAGTTGACTCCTGAACAGTTTGATAAATATCAGAATGTCATCAAGAGTCCTATTTCTAAGAGAAGAGCATTCTTTGCTATCAATGAGGAAAAGAGAACCAAGGATGCTGTTGAAGCTTTAAAGAAGAACGATATTGAAACTTTCGGAAAGCTCATTAAAGAAGCTGGGACTTCTTTAAGATACGATTATGAAGCCACCTGCGATGAGATTGATGTTCTTGTTGATGAGGCTAATAAGCAGCCTGGCTGCTTAGGCTCACGTGAAACTGGTGGCGGCTGGGGTGGAAATACTGTCTCTATCGTTAAGGATGACTGCATTGATGCTTTTAAGAAGGAAGTCGGTATGGTCTATAAGAAGAAGACAGGCTTAAAAGCTGATTTCTATTCTCTAGAAATCGGTGATGGCGGAAGGAGGATCTTCTAGTGGAAGATATTAATGTCAGTATTAAGAAGTTAGCCGATTATGCTATTGATAAGCATCTGATAAGTGAGACGGAGAAAAGCTATTCTATCAATTTGCTGCTTGATGTTTTGAATCTCAATGAATATGAGGAACCTTCGACAACTTATTCCGATGTTGATTTAGAGAGCACCCTAGCTAATATCCTTGATTATGCCTACAGTCAAAAACTCTTTGCTGAGAACACAACTGTCTATCGTGATCTCTTTGATACTAAAGTAATGAATTGCTTTGTTCCTAGACCTGATACTATTAGTGCCAAGTTCTGGAATCTTTATAAAGATTTTTCACCTAAAGCGGCTACAGATTGGTATTATCAGTTCTCTAAGGACTCTGACTATATTAGAGACTATCGAGTCAAGAAAGATCTTAAGTGGAAGACTCCGACTGATTATGGTGACTTAGATATTACTATCAATCTATCAAAACCGGAAAAAGATCCTAAGGCCATCATGGCTGCTAGGACTATGAAGCAGTCTTCTTACCCTAAATGTCAGCTCTGTAAAGAGAACATGGGCTATCGTGGAACCTTAAATCATCCCGCTAGAGAGACTATTCGTATTATTCCTTTAAGGCTTTATGGAGATAACTTCTTCCTTCAGTATTCACCTTACTCATACTATAACGAACACTGCATCGTCTTTAACACTGAGCATATTCCTATGGTCATCAATGAGAAAGCTTTCCGTCATCTGATTGCCTTTGTAGAAATGTTCCCCTCCTATATGCTTGGTTCAAATGCTGACTTGCCGATTGTCGGTGGATCAATTCTTACTCATGATCACTACCAGGGCGGTTGCTACGACTTCCCGATGTTTAGAGCCTCGGTGGTTTGTGATCTTCACTTCACTGGTTACGATAACGTTGAGGCATCTTTACTTAAATGGCCTTTAACTGTTATTAGACTTAAGTGTTCTGATAAAGAAGAGCTAATCAAGCTTTCTACAAAGATTCTAACTGTCTGGAGAACCTATACTGATAAGAGCAGCCAAATTGAAGCCATGACGAATGGCGAGATGCATAACACTGTTACTCCTATCTGCCGTAAAGAAAACGGTCTGTTTATTATGGACTTAGCTTTAAGAAACAACATCGCTACAGTCGAATATCCTTTAGGCTTGTTCCATCCGCATCCGGAATACTGGAACATCAAGAAAGAGAATATCGGCTTAATCGAAGTCATGGGCTTAGCTATTTTGCCTTCTCGTCTTAAAAAGGAGTTAGGAGCGGTCAAAGACTGCCTTTTGAACAACAAGAATCTTAACGCTGACCCTTTAGCCAAGAAGCATGCTACTTGGGTTGAGGGATTTATCCATAACTATGATTACAATGCCAATAACATTGATGAGATTCTTCATAAGGAAGTTGGCCTGACTTTCATGAAGGTCCTAGAGTGCTCAGGAGTTTATAAGCAGACACCTTCTGGATATGAGGGAGTAGCTCGTTTCATCCAAGCCGTCAACCAAGCCTAAAAGTTAAAAAAGCCTTCACATTTAGTCTGTAGTGAAGGCTTTTATTTTGGCTTAAAAAGATAGCAGGAGTACTTGGCCTCTTTGCCTTTTTTAGGCTCTTTAATATAAATAAATAGTAAATATATACTTTTTTATGGCTGAATAAATGTTATACTTTTTGTGTATCTTCTAATTGAACAAACTATGGAAAACAATAATAAAAAAGATAAACCGGAATCGTTAAAGGATTGGCTTGTAATCTCTCTAGGCTTTATCCTTGTGCTTTTAGCTGTGATTGGTGGGACAGGGAAGACTTTTATTGGCGAATTTTTTACTTATAGCAGTGCCTATCTCTTTGGTGTCCTCTATCCGTTAGTTTTTGTCTTTATGGTTATTTTAGGAATCCGCCTGATTTATTCTAAGAAAGCTTTTCCTGTTAAAGGCTATGGCCTTTTCTGGGTTGGCTTATTTTTGATTCTTCTGAATGTCTTAGCTTTTGGCTCTTACCCCTTTATTTTGGAAGATAAGACTTTGAATTTCACACAGCTCAATGATTTCTATTCTGATCGGGTCTTAGCTTTTGCTAGATACCCCTTCAATATTGATAACTATCAGTCCCTATCAGGATTAGGAGGCGGCTATATTGGAACCCTTTTAGTTACTCTCTTTGGCTCAATGTGGGGTTATATCGGAGATGCAGTTTTCTTCTCCATCATGCTTCTTCTAGGATTATTCTTTGTTTGCTTCAAGCCGGCTAAGAATGCCATTATTGAAGCCAAAGTTGAAAAGAATCAGAAAGTCGGCTATTCCTCGCCTTATCAGAAGAAGAACGGCAAGAGAATAAATAACGGCAATCAGGATGATGAGATTCCTACCCCAATCAAAAGAGATCCTTCTTTAACCGATCCTTTTCCCACTGACTGGAGCAAGGACTATGCTGTCAGCGACAAAGACAAAACCAAAGCCCTCTCTCCCGAAGAAGAACAGTTAGCTAAAAGAAACAGTGAATCTCAAGGTGGCTTTTCCAGCACCATGACGTTCTCAGCAGTTCCTGAAGCCCGTGATAGACCCTTAGTTGATCAAGACAATGAAAGAAAAATCACCAATTACTCTAGCCAGCCGGAAGAAAAGAAACCGGCTGACCCAATAGTTTCAATTCCTACAGTAGTAGCAACTAAGCCAACTATTGCTCCCGCTTTTACTCCCGCTTCTAATAGCTCTTCCTCTAATCAGCAACCTGATACGCCTTATCAAAGAAAAACTATTTCCACTCCCTTAAATGAAGAAGAGGAAAACTTCGATAATCTTTCTGAAGAAGATGACCTTAAGGCTAGCGACCTAGCTAAAGCCTTTAAGAACAATTCTCAGGCTAAAGATTCTTCGACTTTTGAAGTTGAAAAGCCTGACCCGGCCATTAACTATGAAAAAGAACAGGCTACTGTAGCCTCTCAGCCTTATGTCAACCCTTTAAAGAGACAGGCTGAGGAAGTCAGCTCTTCACCATTCAGAGAAACTAAGCCTCAGGAATTCAGCGTTGAATCAGAACAGAAAGAAGCAGAAAAGCCTACTGCTCCTGTTGAGACTGAAGAAGAAAAGGAAGCTCGTCTTGAACAGGAATACTTCATTCAGAAACAAAAGAACGAACAAGCAGAGATTTTAAAGAAAGAGCAAGCCGAAAAGAAACGTCTTGATTCGATGATGAAGTATGTCACTGATAAACCTAAAAATTATACCTATAAATTGCCTGATGATTCTTTGTTGAATGATATTGATGATTCTGATAAATTGGCAGTCAATTCCGAATCGGCCCAGGAAAAAGCCAAGACTATCAACAAGGTCTTCGATGACTTTGGCGTTGGCGCCAAAGCTATCTCCTTTACTATTGGAGCCTCTGTTACTAGATTCAATATTCAGACTGACCCAGGAGTGAAAAGCGAAAAGATCACTTCTTTAGTCAATGAATTCCAGCGTGCCTTGGGCGGAGATAAATCAGTCCGTATTGAAACTGTTGTTGAAGGTAAGACAACTTCAGGAATCGAAGTCGGAAACGCCGCTCCTATGGCTGTTCCTTTTAAAGAAGCCTTTAGAGTCATAGAACAGAATTCTAACGATAATCTTCTCTTGCCGATAGGCAAAGATATTTCGGGTAAGATTGTTACCTTCCCGCTAAATGATATGCCTCACCTTTTGGTCGCCGGTACGACCGGTTCTGGCAAATCCGTTTTGGTCAATTGCATGATCATGACTTTGATCATGAGAAATTATCCTAGCCAGCTTAAATTGATGCTGATTGATCCTAAGCAGGTTGAATTTGCTAAATATGCGATGGAACCTCATCTTTTCTGCCCGGTTATTTCTGATAGCGGAGCCGCTATTAATGGTCTAAAGAAACTCTGCGATGAAATGGACCGCCGTTATACGGTCTTGAAGAATTGGTCTTGTGTAAAAATCAGTGAATACCGAAGCAAACGTGTAGGCAGAGAAGATCAGATGGAAGAACTACCTGATATTGTCTGCGTCATTGATGAATTTGCGGAATTGATGCAGACTTCCGAAGATGAGGTGGCAAGCTATGTCCAACGTCTGACTCAGAAAGCCAGAGCTGCCGGAATCTATTTGATTATTGCTACTCAACGTCCTGATAAGCATGTTATTCCGATGGTCATTAAAGCTAACATTGTGTGCCGTATCGGTCTATCCTGCTCTTCTCAGGTCGATAGCCGAGTTATCTTGGATGAAAATGGCACAGAGACTTTATTAGGCAAAGGTGATTTGCTCTTTAAGTGCCCTGGCAAAAAGGCTTTGATTAGAGCCCAGTCGCCTTTCATTTCTAATCTGGATATGGATAAGGTTCTTGATTACGTGAAGAAGAATGCCGGCAATCCTTGCTATAACCCTGGCTTCTTGGATTTAGAAGTCAAGAGCGATGATCCTAGCAATGGCGAAGCTCCCAATAGTGAAGACCTCTATCTTGAGATGAAAGAATTTGTTATGAAGACTGGCATTGTCTCTAAATCAAAACTGATGCGTAACTTCTCCTTGTCTTATTCGAAAGTCGATAGTTATTTGGTGAGACTGCTTCAAGATGGTATTATCATGCAGGTTCAGGGCGGCAAATATGCGGTGACGAAGAGATTGCCGATGGAGGATTAACCAATGTCTCAGATTGAAAATTATTTGTATACTTCCGACTATGGCCAAAGAATAATTGTTAGAAGAGTCTTTCTTAAATCCAGTGATGTCGTTTTTGAGAATCTTTATCTTTTAGCTGAGCTTCTTAATATGGCTCCTTGCTACACTGATAAAAAATTATTAAGCGAATATGCCGATGGTAAAGCCACTTTTAAAGCTTATTGCTATGGCGGAGGTTATGTTTTTGAAGGAAGGTTATGCCAGACTCAAAACAAGAACCTTTTCTTCTTTAACAACCCTTATAAGAAAGGCATTTCTGTTTTCAATGATATCTTCGAGCTAGGCTTTAAGACTGATGAAAAAGGTTTCCTTGCCGCTAAAGAAAGGGCCTTAGCTAATTACCTCTTAGTAAAGAAGGATCCTTCAAAGAACCTTGAAGGAAGAATGGAAATCAATTATGCCATTCCGAATATTGATGAAAAGCTTTTCAATGAAGTCACCTATGATGATGAAAAGCTACTTTTGAAAGCTATTAAGAGCAGTACTGTCGGTGAATATCTTTTCTTAGGGGAGAAGAGCAAGAAAGATCCTTTGGCTTTGCTTCCTAAGTATCAGGATGATTTCTCTTCTTTGACCTCTTCTTATTTACCTTCGTCAAAATCTTTTTCATCCGCTGATTTTAGTTCTGAGGCTTTGACTTACTTATTCAAAATCAAGGAAATAAAGACTAGCCATGATATTGAAGTCCTGAAAGTCAGCTCTGATATTCTCTTTAAGGCTATCAGCTTGAGCTTTATGAAGTCTTTGAGCACTAAGACTAGTTATAGTATGCATGTCGTCAATAAAGAGACAATGGCTCTTGAGATTGTTGCTGAAGGCAGCCGTCTATCTGAAAACCAGTCTTATTTTCTCAATGATTTAGAGAAAACTATCAATACTAATAATGCTGACTTGATCTCTTCTTCCTTGAATGATTATGCTCTTTCACAAGTTGAACTTACCATTCATAGCTCTAAGGCTATTGAAAAAGCTTTGCTATTACAGGATTTAGGAATCTCTTTTGAGAGTTTCTTTAAGGAACCGGATGTTAAAGCTGAAGAAGTTAAAGAGAGCCTTGCTGGCTTTAAGGAAATAAATAAGCTTACTGCCACTATCCTAAGAGGAAAAACCAATGATTAAAAATGATTTAGGACATCTTAACTGTCCCTTCTATGAGCAAAAGCTAGAGAATGGCTTAAATGTTATTTTTGTACCCAGAAAAAGCGAATTGAAGAGCGGTGTTATTTATATTGCTCAAGGCGGTTATCCTCACGATGAGGAAATCAACTCTTCTAAGATTCCTTTTGGCTCCGCTTATTTCTTAGAGAAGATGATCATGTCTTATAAGACTAAGAATGAATTGAAAGCAATGAAGACTAACGGCACTAGCCATATTGATTTCTCCTATACTTGCTTCAATGTTGATACTCTTGGTGATGTCTTTTCAGCTATTCAATTAGTCTTAAATAAAATCTGCACTCTTGATTTTAATGAGGATGATGTGGAAAAATTCAAGCAGGACAATGCTTCCTTTTTCCAAAAGCAATCCGACGATCCTTTAATACAGACTAAGAAGGCCTGCCTTAATAATCTTTATTTCAATTCACCGATTAGGAATGGCTTCTTACCTACTAAGGAACAGTCAGTTTTCATCCATGCCTCTTCTTTAAAGAAACTTCTTACTAAGTATTATGCTTCTAATAATATGACCATAATGATCTCTGGTGATTTCACTCCTGGTGAAGTCATTGCTAAGATCAAAGAGATGAAGGTCCCTGGGAAAACCACCACCTATAGTAAAGCCGTTTCCTATCAGGAAGATTATTCTAAGGTCAATCATTACAATAAGACACTTCATCTTCCCTACAATTACAATGTCATGAACTTAGGCTTTAAGTTTCCGGAAAGAAAGAAGCTTTATGACGACTATGGCATCATGATGTTTGAATCCTACGAGATTATCTCTAAGGTTCTCTTTACCGAAAACCTCAATTTCCTTAAAGGACTTCATGATATCAAATGCGATTTATTAGGGGTCTCCTTATCACAAGGCGGTGAAGATACCTATCTACTGCTTACGATGAAGTCTGATGACAAAAACACTTTAGGCAATTATCTGACTGATTATTGCAGCCGTTTAGACAAAAGATTCACGCATGCCGACTATCAAAGAGTAGTGAATAGCTATTACTATAAAGCTATCCGTGATTTGGCCTGCCCCAGAACGGCTTTAGATGATTTCACTGTTGCTTATGCCAACAATCTGCCTTTTACCGGCTTAGTTGGTTCTACTACTAAGATGCGCTTTGCTAATTTTAAAAACTTTGTGGCTTTAATATCTACTTATCCTAAAGCCACCTCTGTATTAGAAAAAATATGAAGATAACTGGAGTAGGCATTGATTTAGCATTAGTATCACGCTTTAAAGATAAAGCTGATCTAGCTAAAAGGATTCTTTCACCTAATGAGTTTTCTCTTTATGAGAAAAGCCACTCTCCTGATGCTTACTTAGCTAGCCGTTTTGCTGTTAAGGAAAGCTATGTCAAAGCTTCTAATGATAAGACTATCGATTATCGGGCTATCGAAGTCCAAGATGATTCTACTGGCAAGCCTCATTTGTTGATTGATGGCAAAGAAATCAACGCCTTTATCTCTATTACTCATGAAGAAGAGGCTGGGGCGATTGTGATATTATATGAGATGGAAAAATAGAAAGATAAACCACCATGGAAAAAGCATTAATTCAGGCCACCGCTAAAAGTAATAATGTCATCGAAGTCTATGTCAGCAAAGATTTTTGCTTTTCCGAATTGAAGGTTTTCCGTCTTTACGAGAATGGTAAATTAGTTCAGAAGATTAAGCCTGTCAGCATGTCGGAATCAACTTCTAGTTATATCTATACTCTCTTACTTAAAGAGTACCAATATACTCCGGGATTTACTTATGAGCTTGCTACTGAGCATAACTATTTTGTTTCTATCGATATTTCTTTTATTGCTACCACTAAGGAATTCGAAGAGAAGTACCGCTATGATGGAAAACTTGGTGCTATCTATTCCAAAAACTCCACTGTCTTCAGAGTTTTCTCCCCTTTTGCTACTCAAATAGTCCTTAATCTTATCAGGAAGGATTCTCATGAGATTGAATGCTTCAATATGAATCATAATCTCAAGAATGGTATCTATGAGACCACTATTCCTGGCGATTTAGATGAAGCTAGCTATACCTATTCAGCGACTGTCTTTGGCAACACCAAGGAAGTCGTGGATCCTTATGCCTATGGTCTTAACAGCAATTCCCGAAAAGGCTTTGTTATCAATCCGGATAGAGTCAAAGAAATAAAAACTAATTCGGATCAGCTTCCGGAATTCAAAGACTATCAGAAAGCTGTCATCTATGAATGCGATGTCAGAGATATGACAAGCCTTACTTCAGTCCCTGACAAAGGAACTTATAAGGCCTTAAGCCAAGAAGGGCTTAAAGAAAAGAATATTCCAGTCGGATTAGACTATTTAGCATCTTTAGGAGTCAGTCATATTCAGCTTCAGCCAATCTTGGATTTCCAGACCATTGATGATGATCATCCTTTTGATTCTTATAACTGGGGTTATGACCCTTCTTTCTTCTTTGCTCCTGAAGGCAGCTATTCCCTTAATCCCAATGATCCTTATAGCCGAGTAGTCGAATTAAGAAATTTAATTGCCTCTTTCCATGCTAAAGGCCTAAGAGTCAACATCGATGTTGTCTATAACCATGTCTTTTCCGCTGATTTCAATTCTTTAGCTATCTTAGTGCCTCAGTATTATTTCCGTCTCAACGGCGATAAGACTTTATCTAATGGCTCTGGCTGCGGCAACGATTTTGAATCCTGCCACTATATGGCAAGGAAACTCATCATTGATTCTTTGCTCCATCTGCTTGATTTCTATGATGTGGATGGCTTCAGATTCGATTTAATGGGTATTATTGATACTGATACATTGAAATTGGCTTTTGATGAAGTCAAGAAAGTCAAAGCTGACATCATGTTCTATGGCGAAGGCTGGGATTTATGGACTAATCTTCCGGCTGATAAGAAAGGCAGCTATTTCAATGCCGATAAGATGCCTTATTGTGCTTTCTTTAATGACCGTTTCCGCGATGTAGTCAAAGGTAAGAGCAACGCTTCGGAATTGCTCGTTAAAGGCTATCTCTCTGGTGATACTAACTATCTGGATGGTTTCAAGCATGTCCTGTTAGGATCTTCGGTAGCTTTAGCCTTTGCTCCTTTATTTAAGTCTCCGACTCAGTCGGTCAATTACGTTGAATGCCATGATAACAACACTCTTTACGATAAGCTTCTAGCCTGCTGCCCCGAAGATAAGCCCGATGAGATCCTAAAGAGAATCAAGATGTGCAATATGGCTGTGCTTTTAGCTTGCGGTATTCCTTTCTTCCATGAAGGACAGGAAATCGGCCATTCTAAAGGCGGTATTGCTAATTCCTATAATTCATCCGATAAAGTCAACGGCTTTGATTATTCCTTGGTTGAGAAAAGAAAGAGCCTTTATGAGTTCTTTAAGGATGCTGTTGAATTCACAAAGCGCTTCTATACGCTAGCAAATGGCGAATTTGATACCTTGAGCACTCATATCACTTTCGATAATCTCCCAGAAGGGGCCGTGAAGATCAATTATAATTTCACAGACTTTACTGTCTTTGTGATTTTTAATCCCAGCAAGAAGTCTTTTGTCTACTCTTTTAACGATTATGTCAACTTAGTCTTCAATGAATCAGGCAATGTAGAAAAGAGCGACTTCTATATCCGAATGGCTATCATCAATGCTCTATCTGTCAATATCTTCACAGCCAGGAAAGGAAAAGATAGTAAAAAGCAATGAAATACGTAAGATATGTTCTTACTGCCTTGCCAACTATCATTCATTACTACCCTTACTTAAATAAATGCAGCAAGAAACCGGAATATCAGACTATTACTGAACGTTTCAACAAAGTTCAGGAATTTCTTAGGACCGTCAATAGGAAGGCTTTCCATATTGTCTTCTATATTTCCGGTCAGGAAAAACTACCTAAAGGGCAAGTCATCTTTACTCCTAACCACACTTCTAACGGTGATCCTATCACGATGCTCGGCACTGCTGATCGTCCGATTGCTTTTCTTTCCAAGAAGGAAGTTTTGAAGATGCCTATCATCGGTAAAGCCAACAAGACCTTGAAAGGCAGCTTTATTGATAGAGCTGATTTAAGAAGCGAATTAGTAGCTTTCAAGCAGATTGATAAAGAATTAGATGAATCTCCTGAACTTTCTTATGTGATTTTCCCTGAAGGGACGAGATCTTTAGGACCGGATTTTAAGTTAGGTCAATTCCATCCCGGCTCATTCAAAGTAGCATATAACAGGAATCTTCCAATCTGCCCAGTAGTTATGTATTTGACGGATAGAGTTCTAAATCCTCATTACCACTATAAGAAATATCCGATTCAGGTGAGATTCTTGGCTCCTCTTTATCCGGCTGACTATGAGGATATGACTACTAAGGATATTGCCAATCTTCTTTCTCAAAGAATGGCAATTGCCTTAGAGGAAATGAAGAAATCTGATCCTCTTCTAGTTAAGAATCTTAATGGCTATTCGGATAAGAAGATCAGTAAAGTTCTGATCTGCAAGAAAGACATTAAGAAAAGATAAGCTTACTTGCTTTGCTTAATAAGGGCTTCATATAAGCCCTTTTTTAGATTCTCAATCAGCTTCATCTCGTCAATTTTGCCAATAGAAGTATAAGGGAAATCATTTAGGACAATAATCTTTTCCGGCAAGGAATATTTGATTAGGCAGTTTAAAAGATGATCCTTAATTTCTTTAGCTAAGGAAGAGGAATTCAAAGAAGATTCTTTCTTTACAAAAAGAGCAAAATAAGGATGATTATTGTCTTTGATGAAGATAGCTTTTGAAGCTAAGACGCCTTTAACTTCGTTGCTGTATTTTTCAATATTGGAAGGGAAGACATTGTAACCGGCTATTTTATAGACATCCTGGCTGCGGTTTTCAAAGAAAAGAAAACCTTTTTCATCATAGTAGCCGATATCTTCGGTGATAAGCCATTTGGTTTTGTCTTGATCATAGTAGAAAGGATTTCTTTCTTTCCCAGTGTTTAAATAGCCTAGGCAGACAGTAGGAGAAGAAATCATTATTTTCCCGTTCTTGTTAGGACCGATATCCTTAGAGTAATCATTGCTACTAGCTAGACGAAGCTTCACACCTAAAAGAGGTTTACCAACTGAGCCTATTTCATAGTCGCTGCTTCTATTTACGAAGTTAACGGCTACTGTCTCCGTGAGCCCGTATCCTTCCAGAAGCCGGTTAGAAGAGCCATAGTCCTTCATTCTCCCATTGAATTCCTGGAAGAGTCTAGCTTCTGGCTTATCAGCACCGATATAGGTAGCATAAAGATTTCGAAGCTTCTTCCCTTTAAAGTGCCTGTCTTGAAGAAGCTTATCGCACATATAAGGAATAGTGATCAGAACATTAAGCTTTCCTTGCCTGATCTTTGAGCAGATTTCTTTACCGCTATATTTAATCATTAAGCAGGAAGCGGCATTATTCATTAAAGGAGCTACTACTCCCATAGATAAACCGAATCCATGAAAGAGAGGCAATAAGCCAATCATTGAGATACCTGGTATTTTATGGTTGAGTATCCATTCTGACTGAGTACCAGGATACATGATATTGCTATCAGAGAGGATTACGGTTTTGCTTTTACCGGTTGTTCCTCCGCTTCTTAAGTAGACGGAAGGCTTGTTTGAATCGGTATTTAATGGAAAATCTTCTTTTTCTTCATTCAGTCTATAAAGATAGTTGCTCTTATTGATTGCTTTAAGTTGTTTACGGTAAAGGAATTTGAATCCTAATTTTTCTAAAGGATTTAAATCCGGATAGGCACTAAGAAAATAGACTTTGACTGATGAATCATTTAATAAAGATTCATATTCTTGATAACGGACATCAAGAATAAGAAGAAAAGAAGCTTTTGTCTCAGAAAGAGAATCTTTTAAGCTATTAATTGGTATTAAGGGATGGAGAATTGCGACTAAGGCTCCGATTTTATTTAGGGCATATAAAGCTAGAATGGCTTCTGGCACGTTAGGAGCCAATAAAGAAACAACAGTATTGTTTCTTATTCCTAAAGAATAAAGCTTATTAGCTAAGCCATCTACTCTTTTAACTAAGGAGATATAATCTATTTTTTTGTTTCTAAAATAAAGAGCAGTATTGGTGCTATCTTGAAATTTCTTAATAGATTGGTAAAGGGTCAAGCACTCAGCCATTGCACTTTGGCTCCCATAGGTAAAAGAATTGCTGCTAGAATCAAAACAATAACAAACTGATGAAGAAGATAAATCAGTAAAGTATGTCTTCCGATAAAGCAGAAAGGCTCAACTATCTTCTTATTAACTTTAGGGAACTTGGTTTTCTTTTCTTTCCCATACAAGACTTTTCCAAAGGCAATACCAACTAAGATAACACCGGCAAAGGGGAATATCGGCCACCAGTCGACAACATTCCCATAATATCCAAGGGCCGATAAGATAAAAGACCACGGGTTTTTCTCATACATCTTTATTGGTCCGCCGTAATAAACATCTACTGGCCAGTGGGTGAATAAACCATAACTGTTTTTATATCCGATTTGGTTAAGTATGTTTCCTATTAAGAAAATCAGTATTCCTAAAGTGAGACAAGAAAAGCTGCTGATCTCTTTTTTAAGCACTTTCTTAAAGAACAGTTCCACTAAAGAATAGATCAGTATGACTAAACCCATTAGGTTGATGACTCCAAAACAGATGAAGAGATCATCATCTAAGATATAGGAGGCTAACCAAGAACCTAAAGAAATGACTAGCCCTCCTAAAGATAGAAGGATCCCCCTTTTGATGTTGTTTTTGGATAGTTCGGTTGATATACCGCAGACGAACAAGAAGACTCCTCCAAAAAAGGAGACTAGGTAATAATTAATAAAAGTATTATTAGTGATGCTAGTACAGAACTTCACGAAGTCGGCTAGATTCTTATGGTCTTCGATTAGGTCAGAATAGTTTGTTATCACTAGAGGAAGGCTATTCAAGTCATAGCAGATATGGTAAAGGATTACTAAGATGATTGGTAGGCACCTTAAAAAATCCACTTCCCAGATTCTTTCTTTCTTCTTTTTCGGTAAAAGCCTGTTAGTTAGGACCTTATAATTGTTACCTATAATTAGCATTATTATCCTTTAGACTCTTTAATTTTAATCGTTTTAAGATAGTTGAGATACTAAAAGAGCGGAAATGCTTAATTATTGTAGTTGTATAGCATTGATAGTTATTAAAGTTGTTTCTAACAAATGTCATTATATAGTATAAATAAATCTTACCTATTCTATTGTAATAAGTTTCCCTCAATATTATAATTTTCTTAGATTAAATAAAATTGTGAAAGGCAGGAAGCCATCTTGACCCGTTTATTTGAAAAAATCCCCGAGGACCTCTTTAGTCCTTTATCGAGGAAGTATAAATCCATCTATGCTTTCAGTTTAATTAGCCTTTATCATCTTTTGAGACTTTATAAAACCGATATTAAAAAGACCGATTATGTCAATCTCTTAAAGTCGAAAGGCGAAGAAATCCTTTCGCTTTTTAATGTAGAGACTGATCAGCTTGATGATACTGATGATTCCGAAAAGATTGCTTTAGAGACAAAGATTCCTCTTGATGATACTGAGGCTCAGCTTAACGATAAAGTAAACTATATTGTCAGAAAGCTAGCTAAATTCGGTTGGTACATTATTTCCAAAAACCCCAAAAACAATGTCGAATATATTTTTATACCAGCTTATTCTATTAAGCTTTTACAGATTCTGGATGAACTGACAAGCGATATTGGATCCTACTTGCCTTTAGTCCATCAGACTTATGCTGAGCTGAAGATGGAAGATGAGAAGGAAGACGACTATATGTATCGCTCTCTTCTTAATGCTAGACAGAATGCTGATTCTATTGAAATGTCAGTCACTCTTCTAAGACAGCAGATCTGTGTCTTTGGAAACAAGCTTACTTCGGTATTAGATCCTAATGTGGCCCTCAAGCAGCATTTTGATGAATACCGTATTGATGTTTCTGATAAATATTATCATCCGATGAAGACTTTCGATTCACTAGGTCTTTATTCTCAGCCGACTATCGCTATTTTAAATAAATGGCTGAAGTCTGAAAGAATCCTGACTCTCTTAGTCAGGGAAGCTAAGACTGAGCCTGCCAATAGAGAAAAAGAAGAAGCTGAGGTTGTTAAGGAAATCATCAAGACTATTCAGGATATCATTGATATCTTTTCCCGTATCACTTCTGCTTTCAATGATATTGATAGTGCTAACGCTAACTACACCGAAGCTGTTCAAAGAAAGGTCAATTACCTTTCTTCCACTGATAAGACGGTTAAAGGCAAGGTTGATAGGATTATTTTAGCTTTAGCTAATGAAATCAAATCCAATCCAGCTTTAACCTATGAGGAATTGCCGATTCTGTCAAAGGCTACTGATAGCTGCGCTTTTTATAGGCAAGGCTATATTGATTCCTTCTCTTTGACTATGCCTTTTAGAAGAAGCCAAATTGAAGAAAGCGAGCCTCTTCCTCTTGAAGACGATATTGATTTTGGCGAGCAGGCTGAGTTAATGAACCAGGTCTTTGATAATGAACTCAACCGTTTCTCCGATTCTGCTATCTTGGAATTCATTGATAACAATATGAAAGACAAGGATGAAATCACCACTTATGATGTAAAGATTGATAACACTGACCAGTTGGTCTTAATGATTTTAGGTATTCTTAAGGCTATGCTTGGTGTTATTCCTTATCAGGCTACTAAGATATCTGACCGCATCGAGTATTGCGGTTATTATATGCCACTCTATAAGTTCACCAGAAAGAAAAAAACAGTGAGGTAAAGATTTATGTTTATTGATGATTACAACAAAATGAGTCGCAGTGACAGAGACTTGTTCTCAGAAGCTGTGAATGACTTACTCTATCAGTGCTTCATTGTCAGAAAGTCCTACGACCGTAAAGGCAAGATGTTCAGGGCTGACCCTGATTATCTTTTCATCGAAAGACATTATTCCACGTTTGAGGATTATCTTTCTTATATGGATATGCAGTTATCCAAAAACGACGAAGATGGTGTTATTTTCTTAACTTCCGGTGCTGAAAGAAACCATTTAAGAATCGATTCTGTCACTACTTTGATGGTCTATGCTCTTAGGTCTTACTATGAAGGAGCTATCAGCAAAGCCCCTGAAGAGACCGAAGTCATGATGACTTCCGGTGCTCTTAATTCCTTGGTTCAGGAAATGGGCTTATCCAATCTTTCCAAGAGACTTTCTTCTTCGACGATTGCTTCTTCCTTAAGGACCTTGGATTCCTTCAATGTTGTTAGCAGAGCTAATGGCACTTATGGTGATCCTAGTTATAGTTTCTTTATTATGCCGACTATTAGGTATGTCATCTCCTCTGAGAAGATGAATACTCTTTATACTTTCCTGACTAAAGGTCCCGAGACCGAAGAGTCCCCTAACCTCTTTGATATGGAGCAGAAACCTAATGATGAGACTGAAGAAGAGTCTCATGCTGGCTTTGCTTCTGCCTTGAAGAAGGCTTCAATTGAGGAGAGTGATACTCCAAATAGGACGGTTGATATTCCGGTCAATCCTGATATTGATCCTGCCGCTAAAGCTACTGACAATACTGCTACTAACGATATTCCTGTCAGCAATGAAGGCGCTGGAGATGATGAAGGAACTGATAATAAAGAGGGAGGCAATAACTAATGAAAAGCTTAACTAAGCTTCGCCTCATCAATTGGCATTTCTTTTCCAATACTACTACTGATATCAAGAATATTACTTTCCTTACTGGTCCTAATGGTACTGGTAAGTCGACTATTATTGATGCTCTTCAAATTCTTATCTTAGGTTCTACTAGACCGGATAACTTCAATAAGGCAGCCAACGAAAAGGGTCGTTCAGGGAGATCTCTTTTATCATATTTGAGAGGTCAGACCGGTATTAAGGATGATGGCTCGGTTATGAACTTAAGAGAAGGCAGTTTCTCCTCTTATTTGGCTATTGAGATCTTCGATGATGTTGAAAAGAAGACCTTTACTTTAGGTGTTGTCTTTGATGTCGATTCCACTGATGCTATCGATAAGCATTACTTTTATCTTGATTCTCCTTTCCCGGAGAATGATTTCACTAATTCCGATACCGAAACAGCGAAGTCGAAAATCCGACCGATGCGTTACCGTGAGCTTTCCAGTTATGTGAGAGCTAACTACAAAGTCAACCATTTCCGTTTCTTTGATTCGGATATCGATTATCAGGCCTTCACGAAGGTTGCTTTCGGAAACTTACCTGATAAGTACTTCTCCTTGCTCAAAAAGGCTGTCTCCTTCTCCCCTATCAGCGATATTTCTTCCTTTATCACTGAATATATCTGCGATGCTGATATCAATGTTGATATCACTCCGATGCAGAAGAATATCGAACAGTACAAAATCCTGGAATTAGAGGCCAAAAGACTTAAATCCAAGCAGGATACTTTGACTCAGATCCATGGTACCTATACCTCTTATCGCTCTTACGACAAGAAGATGGATATGCTGACCTATATCAATGCCAGAGTCTACTATGAAGAGAACAAGAAGAAGCTTGATACTTTGAACGAAAAGCTCAAGAAGAACAACGACCGTCTCTTTGCTATCACTAATCAGCTGAATCTTTTTGATACCCAGATGTCTGATCTAAGAAGTGATTTATCTTCCTATCAGGCTAAGAAGCTTCAATCAAGCAATTATTCTTTGACAGAAAAGCTTTCTATGAAGAAGGAAAACATCACTAAGCAGATTACTTCTATCCAGATGTCGATTTCTTCTGTTATGACAAAGCTTGTCAATTACTGCTCTGACTATAAGAAAACCTGCTCAGAATTCGCTCTTTATTATGCTCAGTTCAATTCCGAAAGATTAGGAAGCAAGATTTCCAAGAGTTTCAATGATTTAGTCGAATTGGCTAAGGATGTCTCTAATGAAGCCAATGAACTATTGACTGAGGTTGATAATGACACAGTTGACTTCGATAATGTCAAAGCCTTTAGAAACGATATGGAGACTTTAAGGAACGAGACTCTCTCTCTCCGCTCTTTGCTTAACAACGAATTCTATGAAGTCTCCGATAATCTACAGTCTTTGCAGTCGGATTTAAGCGCAGTCAATCAAGGCAAGAAGCCTTTCGAGAAGCTTGGACCTAGCTATCTTGCTATTAAGGAAAGCTTAGAGACTAATCTAAGAAGCCGTCATTCTGATGCTTATGTCCATATCTACTGTGATCTAGTCGATGTCAATGATCAAGAATGGGCTATGGCTCTTGAAGCTGTTCTTTATGGGCAGAAGTTCAATTTCTTTGTCAATCCTCAGTACTATGAAGAAGCCAATAGGCTCTTAAAGGAACTGACTGATAACTATCATTTCTATCGTGTCTCCCTAGTTGATACTGAAAGACTATTGAGAGCTGATATTGTTCCTAATGATGATTCTATTGCAAACCTTATTGCTACTGAAGATGAGGGTGCTAGAGCCTATACGGACTATATCTTAGGTAGAATCAAGAAGTGCTCAACTTTTGAGGAAGCTAGAGCCTCCGGTTCCGGCTTGCTTTCTGACTGCACTGGCTATCGAGGCTATGCTACTTGGTATCTTAATAAGAACAATGCTTCGGTCTATTTCTTAGGAACTAAGGTTTCTAATGACACTAAGGCTCTTTCTGCTAAAGACTATCAGGATATGAATAAGCGTTATTCCTTATTGTCCGAAGCTTTGAATAAGCTTCAGAACTTACTGACTTTGCCAGTAATGTCTATCGAGGAATGCAACACCTATCAAAGCGATATTGATCGTACTAAGGATATTTCCGAATTACAGAATAACCTTTCCAATGTCGATTCTGAGATGCATGATGCCACCTTTGGGGATATGGCTGAAGTCGATAAGAAGATTACTGCCTTGAACACTGATATTGCCACTATCTCTAAGGAAAGAGAGGATCTTCTTACTGAAAGAGGTTCTATCCTTAATGAGACTAACCGTCTCAATGCTGAGGAAATTCCTTTGGCCACTAAGAATCTTGCTGACTTCAAGAAACAGTTGGAATCCTTTGATGCCGATGTTGCTAACAAGGAATATGATCCTTTCTACAACAAGCTTTTCGATGAACAGCATATGACTCTAGCTCAGATCAGAGTCGAAGCTAGCCGCGAATATATTCAGGCTCAGAATAAACAGCGTCAGGATAAGGAAAACCTGCTTAAACTGAGAACGGATTACTGCACCACTTATTCTCTCAACTATAATGTCATGAACGATAAAGACAATACCGAATTCGATAGTGAACTTGACAATATCTCTAAAGTCCAGCTACCGGAATATGAAAGCAAAATTGTCTCCGCTCATGAGCAGTCCATCAGAGAATTCAAGGATGACTTCATCTATAAATTAAGAACGGCTATTGAGACTGTCAATTCTCAGATTACGGAGCTTAACAATGCTCTTGTCGATAGTCGCTTTGGCCGTGATGCCTATCAGTTCAAGGTTTCACCCAATAAGGACTATATTGAATACTACAATATGATTATGGATCCGCTTCTCCTTAAAGCCGGTGATGCTGAGAATCTTTTCATGGAGAAGTATAAGACCACCATGGATGATTTGTTCGGCCTGATTTCTTCCTCGACTTCCGCTACTGGCGAACAGCGAGAGCAGATCTTAAAGAATGTCGAGACCTTCACTTCCTATACTACCTATATTGTCTTCGATCTATTGGTTACCCGTGGTACTGGTCCTGAGGCCCAGACTATCTCCTTAGGAAGATCGTTCAAGTCTCAGTCTGGTGGTGAGACCCAGACTCCGTTCTATATCGCTATTTTAGCCTCCTTTGCTTCTTTGACTAGAGCTAATAACCCGAAAGACAACAATACCTTAAGACTGGTTATCTTCGATGAAGCCTTCTCCAAAATGGATTCAGCCCGTATTATGAAGTCGACTGACTTATTAAGACAGTTCGGCTTGCAGGCTATCTTATCGACTCCTAGTGAAAAGCTGAGAGACTTAGTCTCTTATGTTGATTTGATCTTAGTCACTATCCATGATGAGAAGAAGAAGAGAAGCGGACTTGATGTCTATGAGGAAAAGCCTAAAGACGAAAAGCCTGCTAATGGAAGTGCTAGCTGATTTTCAGCAAAGAAAGCAAACTAAAAGGAGGCATTAAGCCTCCTTTTTTGCTGATTGATATTGTTTGTTAAGACTTCCTAAACTACTAAGGTTGCTAATTCGTTAGTCCTTAAGGAGAAATTGAAGACCCGGTCTTTAACGATGACATCAATTCTCTTTTCCGGCCCTTCGTTCAGCAGTTCTACGACAATACTGTTATCCGGATTTAAAAAGGCGGTGGAAAGAATGTTCTCTTTGCTTGTAGTCTCAATGTTGTAGGCATCTTTCTGGATGAAGTGAGCAAAGTGATAGACTCCATAGAAAGAGCTGTTGACTCTTAGCTTTTTCCCTCTTTTCATGACTAAGGCTTCACAGTAGTTTCCGACATGGTTAGGACCGCCTTTTTCATCGAGAAGCAGGTTCCAATCAAAGAAAGCAGTAGCCCCGTTATTGCTGTCTAAAAGGTAGTTCTTGAAGTACCTAATGGCTCCATCATAGTTGCCGATAGCTGAGGTGGGGTCTTCTCTATTGAGATTAAGGAGCTCTAGACAGCCCTCCGAGAAGATTAAGTCACGGTCAGGATAGGTGTCCTTTACTAGTTTTATCTGATCGTTTTGATAGCCTTCATACCAATGGTAGGCTAAACCCTTAAAGACTTTTTTGTCTTTGTCCAATGAGTAAAGCGTGTTTGCCCAATTCATCAGGTGATCACGATTGTGGTCATAGCCATAGATATCACACTCGGGAAGGTACTTCTTAACGATTGTTGCATACTGGTATTCCTCTTCAGGAGTGAAGAGACAGCTTTCCCAGGTCTGAGTGGCTTCCGGCTCATTTTGGACAGTGAGAGCGGAGATAGTCAATCCTTCCTTCTTCATGTTCTCAACATAGAGAGCAAGGTATTTAGCGGCCATATCGTAATATTCGGGAAGCAAAGTTCCGCCATGGCATTTATCCTGGTTGCTTTTGTATTTAGCTAAAGGCGACCAGCAAGAGGCTAGAAGAGTAAGATTGGTGACTTTATTAGCTTCCTTAATGAATGGAATGATCTCCATTCTGTCATGAACTAAAGTGAAATCCGAGAGATCATCTTCTCTGGCATAGTCATAGGGAGCAATAGAGAAATCACAGCTTCCGACTGTGGTCCTTCCTAAGTTATAGTGAAGACCTCTTCTAGAAAAGAGAATCTTCATCACTAACAGTTGGTTCATTCGGTTAAGGGTGTAGTAGACATGAGCCGAACTTTCAGTAAAAGCACCTCCAAACCCCTTTATTTGCTGTCTTTTGACTGATTGGTTGACATTTATAGTAGGGTAGGAAGCCTCTTTTTTGGAAAAAAGAATCTTTTTATGGAGCCGATAATCCTTACTGCTTCGATAAATATGAGCAATCATTTAAATTTCTTTTCTCTACTTAAGTAAATTAAATATTCTTATTTTAACTATTGTTTAGCTAGTAGTGCAATTAAAGAAAGCAAAAAAGGCTAAATTGTATCTTAAATTTAGGTTTCTTTTAGTAAAAAGTGTCAAAAGAAACTGCTTTTTTCCTATAAAGGTTTCTTGTTAAAAAATTAGTAGTAAAATAAAAACATAGAAAGGCTTTCAAACTCACCAGTCAGTTTTTACTTAAGATTTTCTGAAAGAAAGTCTCATATTTCACTTTTGTTAAAAAAGGAGTGAAATATGGCAAGTACTAGAGATATAATAATTGTAGTTTGAAAGCGTTTACAAGAAGCCAAGCAAAGGAGGCCTATCTTTATGAAAGAAGAGATGGTTGCAATGATCCTCGCCGGTGGCCGTGGCACACGTTTACAGTCATTGACGGCGAAAGTCGCTAAGCCAGCTGTGTTTTTTGGTGGTAAGTATCGTATTATTGATTTTCCTCTCTCCAATGTTGCTAATTCTGGTATTCATGCAGTTGGTGTAGCTACTCAGTATGAATCAACTGCGCTCAATAACTATATTGGTACTGGAAGGAACTGGGGCTTAAATGGAAATGGAGCTTTAACTTCTATTCTCCCTCCTAGAGAGACTCCTAAAGGTGCTAACTGGTATTCTGGAACAGCTGATGCTATTTATCAGAATATTGATTGGCTAGATAAGACACACTGTGAATATGTTGTCATTCTTTCAGGCGATCATGTTTATAAGATGGATTATTCTGAGATGCTTAACTTCCATAAGAAGAATGCCGCTGATGTTACTATTTCCTGCATCAAGGTTCCTTTATCTGAGGCACCCAGGTTTGGTATTGTCTGCACTGATAAGGAAAACCGTATTAATGAATTCCAAGAGAAACCTAAGGTTCCTAAATCAGATTATGCATCAATGGGTATTTATATTTTTACCTATTCTCTATTAAGAGAAGCTTTGATTGCTGATGCCGACAACAAGAAATCAACTCATGATTTCGGTAAGGATATTCTTCCTGATTTTCTAGCTTCAGGAAAGAGACTCTTTGCTTATCCATTCACTGGTTATTGGAAGGATGTTGGAACTATTCATTCTCTTTGGGAATCCAATATGGATCTTCTTGATGATAAATGCACCCTTGATCTCTTCTCTGATGAGTTCAAGATCTATTCAGCTGATACTTTCTCAACTCCTCAGTTTATCTCTCCTTCAGCCTCGGTCGATGATTGCATCATCAACCAAGGTGCTGTCATTAGAGGCCAGATTGTTCATTCAGTCATCTCTAATGAGGTCACTGTTGAAAAAGGCGCTTATGTTCAGGATAGTTTTGTGATGCCTGGAGCTATCATCAAAGCCGGTGTCAAGGTCATTGATGCCATTGTCGGTAGTTCAGTGGTAGTCGATAAAGACAAGATTGGCACTCCTACTGATGCTCTTCTTGTGAATGATAAGTAAAAGGGAGGGAGATAATCATGTCAGTCAAAGTACTTGGCTTAGTTAATTGCTTCGATAATCCGGAATTTGGCCCGATGACACGTCATCGTTCCATTGCCTCTACTTCCTTCTTAGGACGTTATGCTTTTATGGATATGGCTTTGTCGAACTTCTTGAATTCCCATATTCCTTCAATTGGTATTCTCTGTCAGAACCATATTAGATCTTTAACTAGACACGTTGGCTCTGGAAGAGCCTGGACTTCTAATACGAAAATCGGTGATTTCCAGATTCTTTATGATGAACCTAATGTTGCTAATCCTGGATATAACACTGATGTTGCTGATTTGACTGAGAACCGTTGGTTCTTGAAGCAAGTTAATCCTGATTATGTGGTTATTGCACCTCCATATATGGTTTATGAAGCTAACTTTGATGCCTTAATCAAGGACCATATTGCTTCTGGTGCCCGTATCACGATGCTTTATACTCATGCCACTAACTTGAAGAGAGCGTTTATTAATACTAACAAACTTTTAATCTCTGAAAGAGGCAAGGTTACGAAGATGGAGCCTAACCGTGGCGAAAGCGAAGAAGGCGATGTTTCTTTATGCACATACATCATGGATTACCCGATGCTTGAGAGTCTTCTTGAATATGCTAAAGGGACTTCTTCTTTCTTTGGCTTAGCTGATACCTTGAATTATCTTTCTCCCTCAGTCCTGATCAGAGCGGTCAAACATAATGACTATGTGAGATCATTTGATTCCTTAAGCCACTATTTAAAGTTCTCCCTCGAGCTTCTTGATGAAACTACCTTCCATCAGCTTTTCAAGGACAAATGGCCGATTTATACTAAGACTTATGATACTCCTCCGGTTCTTTATAAGCATGGCTGCCAGGTGGAGAACTCCTATATTGCAAATGGCTCCATCATTGAAGGAACGGTTATCAATTCTGTCTTAGGAAGAGGGGTAGTTGTTAAGAAAGGGACTGTCATCAAGAATGCGGTCATCGGCTCTGATGCCATCATTGATGAGAACACCCATATTGAGAACGCTGTTGTCGATAAGGAAGCTCAGGTTCTTCATATTTCGGAAGTTGTGGGAACTTTGGATGATCCTCTCTATATAGCTAGAGGAGACATCGTTTAATGAATATCCTTCTCGTCACTAGTGAAGCCTTACCTTATGCTAAGTCAGGCGGTTTAGCTGATTTCATCTATTCCTATTCCAAAGCCTTAGTCAAGGAAGGTGAGAAGGCTTCTGTCATTATGCCTCTTTATAACATCGTCAAACAGAAGCATCCTGAAGTTACTCAGCAGCTATTTGATCAGTTTGAATTCAAAATGAACTGGAGAACCCAGGGCTGTGGCGTTTTCCATGTTGTTAACCATGGGGTTGATTTCTATTTTACGGCTATGGATAGATTTGAAAGAGATAACCTTTATGGCTATGGTGACGATAATGAAAGATTTGCCTGTTTTATGATGGCAGTCAATACCTTTATCACTAGGCATAATGATTTTGATGTGGTTCACTGCAATGACTGGGAGACGGCGGTCATACCTTTGCTTTTAAACTATAATTCCAAGTCAATCAAGACCGTTCTTACTATTCATAATCCTGCTTATCAGGGCTGGGCTAAAAGAGAAGACCTTTCTTTATACTTCAATCTTCATACTGGCTATTATGACACCGGCTATGCCCGTCTAGGCGATTCCTTCAACTATTTGAAGACTGGTATTATGTCAGCTGATAAGGTCAATACGGTCTCTAAGACGCATGCTAATGAATTGATCAATGATCACAACGGCTTTGGCGGAATCGGAGCCATTATTGATTGGTGCCGTCACTTTGATTTTTCCGGAATTGTCAACGGACTTGATACTGAAGTTTGGAATCCTCAGACCGATAAAAATTTAGCCAAGAACTATGGTATTGAAGACTATCAGGAAGGGAAAAGAGCAAATAGAGAAGCTATCCTCAAGAAGTTAGGCATGAAGGATGACTTTAAAGGACCCTTATTCTCGGCTATTACTAGGCTTTCTGGTCAAAAAGGCGTTGAAAGAATCATGGATACCTTTGCTAATCTCCATGCAGCCGATGCCCGTTTGATTGTTATTGGAACCGGTGAGATGGAGAATCAATTCCTCTATAAATCGCTTCCTTATCCGGAAGTGTATTTCATTAAACGCTATGATGAAAGCTTGGCCCATCTTCTCTATGCCGCCTCTGATTATTTCCTGATGCCTAGCTACTTTGAACCCTGTGGGACTTCTCAATTGATTTCTATGCGTTATGGAACCGTTCCGATTGTTTCTAATGTCGGCGGCCTTAATGATACCGTCAAGGATCTATCAAGAGGCCAAGAGGCTACCGGCTTTGTCTTCAACAATTCTGATTATTATGGCTTCATCAATTGCTTTAGGGCCGCTGAGGATTACTTCCATAATCCTAACTTCCATGTCTTAATTGAAAACGGCATGAAGGGCGATTATAGCTGGTCCAAATCGGCTAAAGAGTACTTGGCGCTTTATAATTCAATCAGTTGGAAGTAGAAGGATTTCTTCTCTTGGCGTTAGTTTCGTGCCGATAAAGCCGATTAGAAGAGCATCAAGACTAAATCGCTCAATTTTTTGTTTACTTTCAAACTGGCTGGCTTTATAATAAGCCTTGCTGTTTAGAAGAAAAGAATATAACGGAGGTAAAGTGATATGGCAGTACCTTTTAGAAGAACTGGCGTCACCGCTAAGAGACTTAGAAGACAGCATTTAGGATTAAAGGCTACCAATGTATCGGCTTGCCCGAACTGTGGAGCTATGGTTAGACCCCATCATGTCTGCCCTAATTGCGGTTATTACAACGGCAAGAAGGTCATTGATGTTAAGGAAAAGGCTTAATACCTTCTCTCTGTTTCTGTTTTAGAAAATAAACCCACTCAAGGTGGGTTTTTTATTCTTGTTAGGAGGAATGAATGACATTCTTAGAAAAAATTACTTTTTTGACTGGTAAGTTCCTTCAACTTTCTCAGTATGTCCTTAAAAACGCCTATCGTGCCGTCTCTTTAATCGATGCTAAAGAAAAATATGATCAGAAGGAAGAGAAAAGCTTAGTCTTAGCAGCTAGCGAAGTCAAAGCCATCAGTCTTATTACTGATATGGAGAACAAAGGCTCTGCTGAATTAATATCCTTCTTCAACGATAAAGGCTTAGATGAAAAAGATAAGGCTTCTTTGAAGACACTTCTTCTGAAGAGAGACTATCTGGTTTCTTATTTTTATATTGATAATGCTAATAGTCTTGCTAAAGAAGATCCTGGCATCTATGAGAGCAAGATTGCCGAGCTTAATGACTATTGCTCAATGGCTACTAAGCTTAATAAGTCCTTGTCTAAGGTCTGCAATGATATTTATGAGACGATGTAAGTATTAAACCGGTCTTGAAAGGGACCGGTTTTTTCTTTCAAAAGAGGCTTTTAGCCAAGAAAGTTGAAACTTTTTTGTAGTATTTAGCAGTTCTTCTTAATTTATACTAGATTATCGACTATAATTAATAAATACAGGTGAAATTTTAACATGGAAGATTTAATACCAGCGTATCTGGCCGTTAAGCAGATTATCTCTGAAAGAAAGCCTTATGCTTCCACTATCTTTAAAGTCCTTCAGACAGAGAAGGTTGCTCCTTCTTCAGCTAAGAGGATTAGGGTAGTTGTTTACGGAGTTTTGAATAACTATAACAAGCTTTGCTTTGAGTCATTGAATATCTTTGACGAATATAAGAAAGATTCTGATGAATCATTTTTGAACATTGTCACTATCTATGAAATCAGGACTTTCCCTGAAGATGAAGAGGAGATTCTGACTTCTTATATCAATTCTTTTGAGGCTTTGCGTTTGCTTGGTGACGCCAAGACCAATTCTAATAAGATCAAGGAAGCATTAAAGACTCCTTTTAAGATTCCCGATGAAGTTAAGGAACTGCCTTTCTCTTATAATGCTTTGACTCTAGAAATGCCGGAATTCCTTTTAAAGATTATGTTTAAGGAATTAGGTGGCGATAAAGCAATTGAGTTATCTTTAGCGCTTCATAAAAAGCCTTTCAATTTCTATCAGGCTAATTTATATAAGACTAATAGTGATTTTCTAATCAATGACAAGAGATTCGAGAGTACTAAACTAGTTGATGGCACTATTCTTTATAAGTATCTTTCTACTGATCATACCCCTAAAGAAGTTAAAGAGGCTTTGCTTTACCGTCTTGACTATTCTTTAGCCTTCCCTTATAGCATTATTGAGCTTCCTCAAGTTTCCCCTAAGATCTTAATGGCTGCTTCCAATCATCCTGACACCGGTGCTTTCTTTGCTATGAAGACTAAGGATCTCTTTGAATCGGAGATTATCAGCTGCTTTGCTAACCCTCTTGTTTACCGTTTAGCTGTTGATGAGAAGAACAAGAACAATCTGACTTCTTTGACTCCTGTTCTTACTCCGGTTAATTTAATCAAGACCTACTATGATTATGATAGCTTTGATTTAGTTTGCTATGAAGGCGATGATTCTGGAATCGGTCTTTCTAGAAGGCATCCAGGAGCTTTACCCTCATTGACTTTAAAGAGGATGCAGTCTTCTTTCAAGAAACAGGTAAATGATCTTTTAGAAGCTAGTGAGTTTGTTAAGAATAACGGTTATCTGTTATTGACTAACAATGCCATCACAGATTTAGAAGGCGCTGATGTCACTGCTGAATTCTTAAAGATGAAGAAAAACTTCAGCTTAGTTAAGGAAGCCTATATTTATCCGATGGAAATGAATAGCGACTCTGGCTACTATGCCATTCTTAGGAGAAAAGAATAATGAAAAGTATTTACTCCTTCTCACTTGAAGAGCTTACTGCTGAGATGCTTCGTTTAGGGCAGTCAAAGTTCCGTTCTAAACAGATTTTTGCTTGGCTTTATAAGAAAAACGCTTCTAACTTTGATGAGATGAGTGATATCTCTAAAGATTTCAGAGAAGTCTTAAAGGCTAACTATGACTTTAATTTGCCTTCTCCGACTATTACTCAGGAATCACGTGATGGCACTGTCAAATGCCTTTTTAAGCTTGATGATGGGGAAGAGGTTGAAAGTGTTTTAATGCATTATATCTATGGATATAGTGTCTGTGTAACTAGTGAAGTTGGCTGCAATATGGGCTGCGCTTTCTGCGCTTCTGGGCTTTTAAAGAAGAAAAGAGTCTTGCTTCCTCATGAGATGCTAGGTCAGGTAATAGCCTTTGATAAATATTTGAAGAAGAAGGATCCGGCTTTAGGTGTCACTCATGTGGTTGTTATGGGAACAGGTGAGCCTTTTGATAACTACGATAACGTTTTATCTTTTGTTAGGATTGTCAATTCTCCCTTTGGACTTGATATTGGTGCTAGGCACATCACTATTTCTACCTGCGGTATTGCTCCAAAGATTGTTAAATTCGGCAAGGAAGGCTTGCAGGTTAACTTAGCTATTTCTCTTCATGCCCCGAATGATGAGCTGAGAGATAAACTGATGCCTATCAATAAGGCTTATCCGTTAGAGGTTTTAATTCCTGCCATTATCCAATACCAGAAAGATAGCGGAAGAAGAGTTACTTTTGAATATATCCTGATTAAAGGCGTTAATGATTCTATCGATGAAGCTAGGGAGCTTTTCAATTTGATTGCTCCGACTTTCGGTTATGTCAATTTAATCCCTTATAATCCGGTTATGGAGAACGGCTTTGAAAGAAGCCCGGATGAGAATATCGAGCTTTTCCATGATTTCCTTTTACAGAAAGGCGTTAAATCAACTATCAGAAAGGAATTCGGAAGCGATATTGATGCTGCCTGTGGACAGCTGAGGGCTAAATATGCAAAAAAATAGCACGGCAATTACTGAAAAGAAAACCATTGCCTGTTTAAGTGATAAAGGCAACAAAAGAAAAAACAATGAAGATGCTGCCTATACTGCTAAAAGCCAATATGGCACTTTGCTGATTGTCGCTGATGGCATGGGCGGACATCGAAAAGGTGAGATTGCCTCTAAATTAGTCATTGATTCTTTGGCTTTGCCTTTTGCTAGCACTAGACATCCTTTTTCGGTCTCTTCAGCTAAGAAATTCATTCATAGCTGTTTAAAGAAAGCAAATAAGAATATCTACAAGATGTCTTTGAATGTTGAATTCAAGGAAATGGGGACCACTGCAGTTGTTGCCATTAAAGCTAAGAATGGCACTTTCATCACTTCTATCGGTGATTCTCGCTGCTATACCTATTCTAAGAAAGATGGCCTAGTTTTAAGAACTACCGATCAGACTTATGTCGAACTGCTTTTTGAAGCCGGCAAGATTGCTAAAGGCGATATCAAGACTCATCCTCAGAGAAACCTTTTAGTTAATGCTATCGGAATCAATCAGGATCTCAGTTCAATTGAGGAATCCTCTATTTCTAATTCCGACTATGATTCTTTGCTTCTTTGCTCTGATGGCTTATACAATATGGTTAGTGAAGAAAGTATTATTGCGACTTTGTCTAACATTAAGCTATCAGTTGATGAGAAGGCTAAGGAATTAATCAAGAAAGCACTAGCTGGCGGTGGCAGTGACAATGTCGCTGTGGCCGTTTTGGAGAATTAATCAACATGGATGATGAATTAAAAAGAAACAATGAAGTAATCGATGATCGCTACAAGATCATTAACACCTTAGGAGAGGGCGGAATGGCCGTTGTCTATAAGGCCCATGATTTAATCACTGACAAGGATGTTGCTATCAAGATGATGAAGCCGGAGACGGCAGCCAACAAGACTAACTTCTCCCGTTTTGAAAGAGAAGCGCGAGCAGCAGCCTCTTTGAATCAGCAGAATATCGTCAAGGTTGTTAATGTCGGCTCTTATCAAGGGCTTCCCTACATGGTCAATGAATTCATCAATGGCCAGACTTTAAGACAGGTTTTGGATGTTAGAGGCAAGTTCTCATTCCTTGAAGCCTGCGATATCATGTATCAGCTTTGCTCTGCTGTCATGTATGCTCACCAGCATGGAGTCATTCATCGTGATATCAAGCCCCAGAATATTTATCTGACTAATGATGGAACTATCAAATTAGGTGATTTTGGTATTGCTACTTTCCAGAATGCCAGTCACGTCACTCGCTCAGAGGTTGTTATTGGATCGGTTCATTATATGGCTCCGGAAATCTCTCAAGGAAATCCGGCTAGTGAAAGAAGCGATATTTATTCAATGGGTATTACTTTCTTTGAACTGATTACTGGAAGAGTTCCTTTTGATTCTGATAGTCCGGTAACGGTGGCTTTGATGCATATCAATGAAAAGTTCCCATCCATCAAGAAATACAATCCTAAGACTCCCGAATCCATTGAGAAGATTATTTACAAAGCCTGTATGAAGAATCCGGTTGACCGTTATTTCTCCGCTGAAGAAATGCGTAAGGATATTGAGAAGATCCTTAAGAATCCGACCATGCTTCAGGAGAAGAGCGGCTTCTTCTATAATCTGTTCCATCCGCATTCGCCGGATAATGAGGCTAAGAGAATTGAAAAGTCTCAGAAGAAAGCCTTATTAAGGGCTGCTAAAGCCGCCAAGAAAGAAAAAAGGCAGGATGAAAGATAATTCCTATCTGGTTTTGTCTTCAACCTCTTCAGGATATCAGCTTTACTCTTTTTTAGATCAATCCATTTCCCTTCACAGAAATCGTGGCAAGGCAAACTATGACGGGGAGAAGATCCTTATCGGTGATGAGGTTCTTCTTGATGATGAAGGAATGATTTATAAGGTCTTAGAGAGACATAACTTGTTAAAAAGGCCGAGACTTGCTAACGCTGACGAAGTCTTGGTTTTGGTTTCGGCTAAGGAACCAGAGTTTTCTTCCTATCTTTTAGATAAGTTCTTATCATTGATAAACTTTAGTTCCATTAAAGCCTCAATTGTTATTACTAAAACTGATCTGCTCACTAAAAGAGAACTGCTTTCTTTAAAGAAACGTCTTTCTTATTATTCAGCGCTTCGCTATCAGGTCTTCTTCCTTGACTGCCATGACAAGATTAGATTTGATTATCCGGCCTTCTTAGAATTTATTAAGAACAAGAAGGTTGCTTTTGTTGGTCAGACTGGTGTTGGCAAATCAACTCTCATTAATTTAATTGATCCGGAATTCAACAGGAGAGTGGATAGCCTTGATGTTACTAAGGGCCGAGGAAGACATACCACTAAGGAAGTTATCTTGCTTCCTTCTAAGGTAGGTTTCATCTTCGATACTCCCGGCTTTTCTAATTTGCAACTTCTAGAAATGAAGCCTTTGGATTTAGCTACTTTCTTCCCTGGGTTTGAATCCCATTTCGGTGAATGCAAATTCAAGGATTGTCTTCATTTAGAAGGCACTAAAGGGTGTAGTATCCTTGAAAATATCAAAGAGGGTAAACTTTCTAGTGACTCCTATAAGAATTACGTTAAAATATATGAAGAAGTTAAAACTAATGATGTATGGAAAAAGAAACTCTGATTAGACCCTCTCTTCTCTCTGCTGATTTCACTAATCTCAACAAAGACTTGAGGACACTTATCGCTTTAAAGATTACCCATTGTCACTTTGATGTGATGGATGGAACTTTTGTCGATAACATTTCTTTTGGTGAGCCTCTCTTTAAGTCTGTTAATGACAGATACGGAAAGAAGATTACTTTTGATGTTCATCTAATGACTCTCTCTCCTTTAAGGCAGGCTAAACAGTTTGCCCTTTTAGGAGCTAAAGAAATTTCTTTTCATTATGAAGCCATGCATAATCACTTTAATCAGGTCAAAAGACTGAAGAAACAGTTCCCTAATGTAAAATTCGGATTAGCTGTTTCTCCCGAAACTGATATTTCCTTTGTCTTAGGATTAACTAATTTATTTGATTATTTTTTGATCATGTCAGTGATTCCCGGGAAAGGCGGACAAAGCTTCATTCCTGGTTCGGAACTGAAAGTTAAGAGATTAGCAGAAGTCAGGAAAATGAATAATCTTCATTTTGAAATCGGAGTCGATGGTGGCTTAAATGACATCACCGGTCCCTTATGCTATCAAAATGGAGCCGACTTTCTCGTGATGGGAAGCTACTTTTTTAAAGCTCCTGACCGGGCTTTAGCTTTAGAAAAGGTTCATAAGAACCTTGCTTTAGGGAGATAGAACATGAAAGCTACAGTTATGTCATCAATTTTTTTAGTTATTGCTATGGCATCATTCTTTTTATATACTGCCATACTTGTTTATTGCAATTCTGTATTGGAGAAGAAAGACCGTTGTTCTTTCTTGAACTCCTATCCTTATCAGTTCTATTCAAACTATAAACCCTCGGCTAGAATTGCCCTTTATGTGATTCTTGGTATCAATGTGCTTTCTTTAGCAGTTGGTGAGTCTTTCTTCTTGGTTTCCTTAAAATCCACTTATGCGATGATTCTGGCAGTGGCTTTCCCTTTAGCTATTATTTGTCTTGGCATATCGAATATCCTTCCTTTAAACCAATACAAAGCTCATATTGCTTTGGCCTCGGTCAGTTTTTTTTCTTTTGCTTTTGCTTCAATCCTGTTTAGTTTTATTACGGTTATTGCTTCTGGTCTTCTTGATCCGCTTTCTATTTCTCTTCCAATCACAATTGTTATTGGTGTCTTTGGATTTTTAGGATTCTTAAGTATGTTCAATTCCAAACTTTTTAGCTGGTTTAAGATGGATAAAGCTGAAGAGAATGGCAAAGTCATTTATGTCAAACCTAAGGTTAATTGGTTTGCTTTTTATGAATGGATCTTCTTTGTTATGGAGAATCTCACTGGAATTATCTTCTTTATTAATATTATGGTTACTGGCACTTATTAGATTTGTTACATTTAGTCAGCCTAGAACACAAAAAAGCGGTCCGATGAAGGACCGCTTAATAAATAAAAGAAGGAAAAGACTACTTAGCTTCAGCAGCTTTAGTAGCTTCGGCCTTAACTTCAGTTTTGGCATCAGCCTTAACTTCAGTCTTGACTTCCGGTTTAACTTCAGCTTTGACTTCAGTCTTAGCAGCTTCCGGTTTAACAGAAGTGGCTTTGGCATTCTTTCTCAAAGTACGTAAAGCAGAAGTAGAAACTCTAACTCTCTGTTTCTTGCCATTGATAACAATGGTAGTAGTCTGAAGATTGACATTCCATCTACGACGGGTATGTCTCATTGAATGAGAAACATTGTTGCCAGTCATCGGGCCTTTTCCAGTAATAGGGCACTTTCTTGACATATAGCTAATCCTCCTAGGTTTTTAATCCAAAGTGTTATTAAAAAACGTGCTTATAAAGGATAACATAAACATATAATATATTCAATAAAAACTTTGGCAAAACTAGTTTTGTTTAAGAATTGCATAGTAAGCATATAAAAAATGCGTGTTTCTTCTCAAAATGAGCAAAATATATGCAAATGAGCAAAAAATATGGTTGAAATGTGCACAAATCTATTTACTAAGGTGCGCGAAACGCTTATACTTATTAAAGTTGTGATAGGAGGAAATAAACTATCATGGAAGAAGAACAAAAATTGAAAGCCAGCGAGGAACTCGCTCAGCTTATCAATCGTGTCAGAAAAGCCGAAGAGATCTACTCTACTTATTCTCAGGAACAGGTAGATAAGATTTTCCGTGCTGCCGCTATTGCTGCCAACAAGGCCCGTATTCCTCTAGCTAAGGAAGCTGTGGCTGAAACCGGTATGGGTGTTATCGAAGATAAGGTTATTAAGAATCATTTTGCCTCTGAATATATTTACAACACTTATCGTGATACCAAAACCTGTGGCGTTGTTGAAGAAGAAGATGATATGGGATATGAGAGAATTGCTGAACCGTTAGGAGTCTTAGCCGGTATTGTCCCTTGCACCAATCCCACTTCTACCGCTATCTTTAAGTCACTCATTGCCTTAAAGACCCGTAATGGTATTATTTTCTCACCTCATCCCCGTGCTAAAAACTGCACTATTCATGCTGCTCAGATTGTCTTAGACGCCGCTGTTGAAGCTGGTGCCCCTAAAGACATTATTGCTTGGATTTCCGAACCTTCTATTGAAGGCTCTAATCAGTTGATGAAGTCCTGTGACTGCATCTTAGCTACTGGTGGTCCGGGCATGGTTACTGCTGCTTATTCTTCAGGCAAACCGGCTATTGGTGTCGGACCTGGAAATGCTCCCTGCATCATTGATACCACTGCTGATATCAAGATGGCTGTCAGCTCAATCATCCATTCCAAGACTTTTGATAATGGCATGATCTGTGCTAGTGAAAACTCAATTATTGCTGTTAAGGATGTCTATGATGCTGTTAAGGCTGAATTTATCTATAGAGGCTGCTACTTCTTAAATGCTGAAGAATTAAACAAGGTCAGAAAGACTGTTATCATTAATGGTTCTTCTAACGCTAAGGTTGTTGGAAAGTCTGCTGCTACCATTGCTTCTATGGCTGGTTTTACTGTTCCCGAAGAAACTAAGATTCTGATCGGTGAAGTTTCCAAGACTGATAAGAGCGAAGAGTTTGCTCATGAAAAGCTTTGCCCTGTTCTAGCTTTATATCAGGCTGAGGACTTTGAAGATGCCATTACTAAGGCTGACCGTCTTGTCAGAGATGGTGGATTTGGCCATACTGCTGACTTATATGCCGATGAAGTCTTAGCTAAGGATCATATTGATGAATTTGCCAATAAGATGAAAACTTGCCGTATCCTTATTAATACCCCTTCGTCTTTGGGCGGTATTGGTGATATCTACAACTTTAAGATTAAGCCTAGTATGACTTTAGGCTGTGGCTCTTGGGGTGGAAACTCTGTTAGTGAGAACGTTACCGTTAAGCAGCTTCTTAACCTTAAGACAGTTGCTAAAAGGAGAGAAAATATGCTTTGGTTCAGAACTCCGTCGAAGGTCTTCTTCAAGAATGGCTGCTTAAGCAAGGCTCTTGAAGAATTAAAGACTGTCTATAACCGTAAGAGAGTTTTAGTGGTCACTGATAAATTCCTATATCAGTCTGGTATGTCTAAGAAGGTTACTGATGTTCTTGATAATCTTGGTATTCAGACTGAAGTTTTCTCTGATGTTGCTCCTGATCCGACTTTAGCCTGTGCTCAGGAAGGCGCCAAACTCTGTGCTTCCTATCTTCCTGATGCCATCATCGCTTTAGGCGGCGGCTCTCCTATGGATGCTGCTAAGATTATGTGGGTTTTATATGAGAATCCGAATGCCGACTTCTCTGATATGGCTATGGATTTCATGGATATTAGAAAGAAGATTGTCACTTTCCCGCAAATGGGATCTAAGGCCATGCTTGTCTGTGTTCCTACTACTGCTGGAACTGGTTCTGAAGTCACTCCTTTTGCTATTATCACTGATCAGAGAGATGGCACTAAGTATCCTATTACCGATTATGAATTAATGCCTAATATGGCTATTATTGACTCTGATTTAATGAGAAACATCCCTAAAGGACTTACTCGTGCATCTGGTATTGATGCTTTAACTCACTGCATGGAAGCCTATGCTTCTACTTATGCTTCCGTCTTTACTGATGGTATTGCAAAGGAAGGAATCAAGGAAATCTTTGAGTGGCTACCTAGAGCTTACAAGAATTTAGGCAATGATCCTGAAGCCAGAGAGCATATGGCTCATGCTGCTACTTTAGGCGGTATGGCTTTTGCTAATGCCTTCTTAGGTATTGACCATTCTTTAGGTCATAAGTTAGGTGCTTACCATCATCTTCCTCATGGTGTCTGTGTTTCTCTTCTCTTACAGGAAGTCATGAAGTTCAATGCTGGAGAAGTCCCGACTAAGATGGGGACCTTCCCTCAGTATAAGTATCCTAATACTTTAAGAAGATACTGCGAGATTGCTGAGATGCTTGACATTACTGGCAAGAACAATCAAGATAAATTCAATAAGCTTATCAAGAAGATTGATTCTTTACAGAGAGAAATCGAACTTCCGATGACTATTAAGGAAGCTGGCATCGATGAAACTAAGTTCTTAGCCTCTCTTGATGAGATGTCTGAAGCTGCCTTTAATGACCAGTGCACTGGTACAAACCCTCGTTATCCACTCATCTCTGAAGTGAAAACTATCTATCTTAAGGCATATTACGGCGAAACTGAGTATAATAAGAAGTATACAAAGTCTTTAAAGAAGTAAGCATAAGGAGGCTATAACATGGTTACTGAGAAAGATTTAGGACAACTGGTCCTGACTAGACACAACAAAAAGATCTACTCTAAAGATGGCATCATTACTAAAGTCTTTGATTCCAAATTCTATCAGGCTAGTGATGTTCTAAAAGAAGCTATGAATCAGGAATATGCTGTTGAAAGCTCCTTACCTGCTCCGCATGTTGATTCTGTCTTCATGGTTGGAAAGAATTGGGCTATCTCCTCAGATGAGATTAAGGGTAAAACCTTAGCCAAAATGATGGAAGAAGATCCTGCCAACAAGAAGAAGTATATCGATAAGTTAGTTCAGATTCAGATTTCAATTCTTTCTCATTTAAGCGATAACCTTAAGCTTCCTAAGCTCAAGGATAAGCTTAACAATTACATCACCGATTCCGGTCTTGATGCTACCACTAGATATGATCTCCACGTCAGACTTGAGAAGATGCCAAACCATTACAAGTTCTGCCATGGCGATTTAACTCCTCAGAATATTATTTTTGAAGGCGATAAAGCTTATGTCCTTGATTGGGCCCATGCTACTCGTGGCAATGCTTCCGCCGATGCCGCTATGACTTACTTAATGTTCACCCTCGAAGGCGATGATAAGGGCGCTAGCATGTATCTTAAGGATTTCTGCAAGAAGTCTGACACTAGACCCGAATATGTTCAGTCTTGGATTTCCGTGGTCTCAGCCACTAAGCTTTGCACCATCTCTGATCCTAAGCAGCGTGAACTGCTGATGAGAAACATCAACGTCGTTGAATACTAAACAATAATAAAAGAGGGGCTGACCAAATAAGGTCAGCCCCTTTTATTTACTTAAAAGTTGGGAGCTAGGAAATATCGGAATGCTTACTCACTTCGTAGTCACTCCAAGAAGGAGCCGTTAAAGCCGAAGATAAATTAGCAGTCGTGGAATAAGTAGAAGTCACGGTGATGGTATAGTCTGAAGTTCCCGTTACTACTTTATTTCCGTTAGCAACAATAGAAACAGTCTTATTAGAAGAATCAACGATAGTACCGGCGTTATAGAGATTATCAATGGTTGAATTACCATTAACGATCCATTTAGAATTGCTAGCTAGATAAATAGCACTAGTCTTAGAACCAGTATAGGTAGTATCAACACTAGAAGCACCCGTCCATGTCGAAGAGCCGGTTAGATAAAGATTAAGAGTAGAAGCTGAATCATAGATGACTTTACCATTCATGGTCTGGTCGATTGTGGTGAAGTTACAGGTAGACCCTGCCTCAGAATTCCATCTCTTGTTGCCACAGCATCTGATTAAGTATTCATAAGAGTCGTTGTTAGTATGAGTTAAAGAAACATTATCGAATAAGAACTCAGAAGCAGTCGAGTTAGTATGGAAGAAGCCACCGTTTTGAATATCAAGTGAACCTCCTACCATACTGAATTCAGAAGTGCCGACTGTTGAATCCCCGGAACTTGACTGATAAAGGATGACACCCCAAGTATTATCGTTCTCAGAAGAATCAGGCATCTTACCAGTTAAATTGCAGTCGAACAGTTTAATAGTGTTCTTGCCTTCAATAGAAGCCGCCTCTGATCCAGTAGCTTTTAATGTGGCATCATGAATAGCGATTTCGGCAGTGGAGTAGATGGCTGGAGAACCTGCTCCGGTGGAATTATAGGTTCCGCCATCGACTCTCATGGTTCCTCCGCCTCGATCAGATCTAATAGCGGCTGAATGCTGCCCAGCTGTATTGACATTCAAGTCCCAAGCGTTGACCTTTCAGCCACCGCAGGCAT
>ENA-UOOH01000434-UOOH01000434.1-fermentation-metagenome-genome-assembly--contig:-NODE-434-length-47803-cov-19.055332_pt1 | contig 47803 bp, 45 predicted proteins | sample MGYA00245778_ERZ724025 | MGnify/ENA primary metagenome ERZ724025 (study PRJEB28704, sample SAMN03018313) | fermentation metagenome | biome: anthropogenic terrestrial biome; feature: soil; material...
GGGAGAGTAGCACGATGCCGGATTTTTTTTGCCTGTCTTAAGCCTAAAGCTTGTGACAGGCCTTTTTTTGCCCTCGAAAAAGCCATTCGCCGCGGGTCGTACCCGCACGCTGGTCGCCCGAAGGGCGAAATCGGGGAATGGGGAATGTTCCGCTCTTTGAGCGGGCAGCGTTTCGCCGCTGCATTGGTGCCGACATTCGGCTACGCCGGGCACGGCCCGGCGCGGACGGATGCTCACGCATCCTGACTGGAAGAATTTCGCCGCGGGTCGTACCCGCACGCGGTCCGGCAGTCCATCGCCGCGGGTCGTACCCGCCGCTGGTCGCCCGAAGGGCGAAATCGGGGATTAGAAAAGATATGCCTCAATTTATTTGAGAAATAAATGTGGCATACAGGCATTGATTTAAAGGTAAAGGCAGAGATATTCCATGGCCAGCATGGATAAATCTTTATGGACGCGGCGGGTTTCCGGTTCAAATGCTTTTTCGTCAAATGTTTCCATATAACGTTCTGCCGGCGGTAAATAATTCCATATTTTATGGCACCAATCCACATAAATGGGACGGTCCAATGATTCTCCATTCAGGCGATTACTCATAAACGGATTCACTTCTCCAAAGGACGCCATGCCGCCCAGTGCTCCATAACGCTCAATCAATAAGACTTTGGTCCCGGCGCGCGCCGCCATGACTGCGGCTCCCATGCCGCCGGGGCCGCCGCCGATGGCCACGACATCGGCATGGGCAATAACCGGAATATCACGATCTGTTTCATATCTCATTTCATTCATCTTTGGTTTTGATATTTATTTTCCTGCTATATCGACTTCGATCAGCATCAATGTGCTTCCTGGTCTGCGGGCGGCAAATTCCAATTTCAGATAACGCGCGGTGGCGTTGATTTTATAATATTGAAAACGATTTTGTTTTTCCGCTTCGAATTTTTCTTGCTGATCAATTTGTTTCCAGTGTTCGCCATCCTTACTGATTGAAAGCGTCGTTGCCGGCAGTAAACCGCTGAACAGCAGTCGGAACAATTGGATGGGCTTTTCTGCTTCCAGGTCAAAGACCATATGATTGGCGCTGCATTCATTTTCGCCGAATTCGACCACCCAGTTTTTTTCTTCCAACGCTTCTTTATCGCGGGAGCTGCCCCCGCGGGCATTGCGGGTTATTTTTATGTCGGCAAAACTTCGGCGGTTGGTTAACTTCCCTTGATTGAACGGAATACGGGTTTCAGCGGTATCGGCAATCTGTTGAGGCGGCTGCAAATAGCTGTAAGTCCCATTTACCGGATCGGGATTCATGCTGGTATCCGGGCTGTTACGAACCATCAGCAGGCCGTTTCCGGTCCAAAAGGTGTATTGCCGTTCAGGAACAGGGGGAATTTCAGGAGTTGGCAGCACGGTGCGCCAGATGGGATAATCGATTTTAGCGCCAAGCTCGACCAGCCATTCGCGCCACTGGTTGATCCAATCGCTGTTGTCGACCGAAAAATTACTCCCGGGATTGAAGGCGAAATACCAGACTTTTCCTTTCCCGATCCGATTTTCCACGATCGCCGGTGAACCATCGGTGAAACTTGCAACCGCGCGCGTGTTTTCGGGATTGGATATTTGAAGTTGAGCGCTCAGCGCGTTGGGGTTTTCCAAAATTTTTTCTCCGATATTGATTTTAACTTGCGGTTTGCGTTCCGGAGCGATTTTGACGCCAAATAGCTGCTCACGAAAGGCAGACAGATTTTCTCCGTCAATGCGGTAACTGAACGCCTCCGGGTCGGTAACCAGCAGTATTCCGCCTCTTTCTACGACGCGCGACAGTGCTTTCTGCATGGTTTCGCTGATATATTTCGAATCATTTATGCAGACTACTCTGTAATCATCCCAGCGCTTTATATCGCGGTCAATGCCGAAATCATCCGTGATCGTAAACCAGCTGCGGGCGCGCGGCCCGAGAATTCCAAACATCGGAGCGATGTAATTGACGGTACTCCTGCGCCGGGCCATCATCGAATAACTGCCGAAATGAAGCGCCATTACCTGATCTTTCGGGCGTTCAAACGCCGTCGTTCTGCGAATGTTATCCATCAATTCCAAATAGAGTTGCCAATTTTCCGGTGCCGCAAATTTGGGATGATTGAAAAAGCGGTCAAACCATTCCACGGCGCCGACAAAAATTCCATCCGCACCGCATTGCAGGGATTGATCGACCCATTGCTTGAGCGTTGCTTTCTCCGGGGCAGTGGGATATGCGACAATCTGCAGATACGGATAAACCGGTTTTCTGGTCAAATCAGCGTAGAACTTGCTCATTAATGCGGAGGCAAATTGCGCGGTTCCTCCGAGCGTATGCAGTGCCTGCCCCGGTTGCAGATCACAGCTTTCGCCCATTTTCTCCCAATCCAGCGGCGTGACCGCACTCCATTCATCGCAACCGACCACTAAACCTTGTGGATTGACTTTCTTATAGGCATCGTAATATTTTTTGACCGTTTCCGTCGAAAGCGCAGCCTGGTAGCGCAGAAACGCAATCAGCTTGAACGGATCGTTGTCTTCATCGTTTTCAGGGATTCCATAACGCCCGAATCCGTAACTGTTTTTCACGATCTCATCCATGTTTTTCCAAAAATCGCTTTTGAACGGGCGTTCCTTCGGAATATGGGTCAAATTGGCAAACCACTCGTCCGTGATAAAGTAGAGTTCATTCGGGCGATGCCTGGTTGATTCAATCATTTTCAACGTGGCGGCAATCATTGCCGGATCATTATGATTGAGCCGGTTGCGTACGGTATCGCTGGATGCCTGCAATTTTTTATCAACGCTCAGATTGGTTGGCGGATAAAACATTTTGGAAACTTTTCCATCGCCGAAAAACGTAGACAAATTGTGTTCTTTGATTTCCGCAAATTCTGATTCCAACCCATATTCCGTTCCCAATATACGGCTGGTTTGGAGAAAATGGAGCGCATTATTACTGTAAGTCCAATATGGAAAAGGTGTTGAATTAACGATACTTTTTCCGGCAGGAAACAGAATCGGCGTATTATCGGGATAGGCAATCGCATTGGCGGCAGCGCCTGTAATTTCCCGCACGGATACGGCGTCGTAGAACATTTGTCCAGGGCCATAGCTTTCAAGACTTATCGTCATCGTTGCACAATTTTCCGGTACCGTGATGGTGCTGCGGTAATCGACCCAGATATTGCCGGTCGGCGGAATGCGGCGCTGGGCGGCATAACCGAGATGGCGGCCGGAAGCGTCGCTGAATTGCACACGTGAACCGGCATTGCCCGGAAAGCTGTTTTCGGTGAAGCAATAAAATGAAAACTCGTATTCATGCCCCCCTTTTACCGGCACGGTCTGCATGACGCACCAACGTGTATCCGGTTCTGCCAGATGCACCATCAGGCTGTATTCGCCGTCTACTTTGAATTCCTGGTTTTTGCCCATCCTGGAACCTTTGCTGGAACCTTTTGCCCACCATATTTTCCAGTTCGCGGTATATTTTTCGAATGAACCGTTTTGCAATAAATTCCCTGATGTTTCTTCTGCCGCGGCAAAAACAGCTACCTGTAAAAAAGCCAGTAAAATTAGAAAACGCATGTAATATCCTCCATGATGTTATTTGAATTAATCCAGGCTCCAGAGCTGGTCCCGTTCTTCATTGGTTCCCTGAAGATAATTGTTGACTTCGCTGCTGCCAGCTTTGTTCGATTCGTACCATTTGACATGTCCGTCAACGAATGAAAAAATCGCTCCGTTCAGGTGCCGCCAGTAATCAAACGCTCCCTGTCGGCTTCCGGTTTTCATCGGCGGCAAAATGACATAAGAACCACGTTCACCGGTTAAAATGGTTGCGGCGGGCCGGCGGACTTTGCTGGCATGGGCGCGTGCGACAAAATTCGCATTCGTCACGGTCGTCTGATCCAGGCCCAGGTAGTAGCCGTTATATCCATAGCTGGAGCCATTGGTTGAAGCAAACCAGTAATAATAATTGTAAGTGATTTGTTTTTCGGACCATTCACGATGCGCCGGGCAAACAAACAGCATTGGATTTCGTTCGTTGACGGCAATATACGGAAACAATTTTTGTTCCCACATGATGTTGTCATATACGCCCGATGCACTCCCGCCGCGGACTTGCAGCGCAAAAGGGAATAATCCTTTCTGGTCGTCAATAAAGTGAAACATGGCCAACGCGATTTGCTTCTGGCTGTTCTGGCAATTACTGATCATGGAACGTTGCCTTGCTTTGTTCAGCGCCGGCAGCAGCATTGCCGCTAGAATCGCAATAATTGCAATCACGACGAGCAGTTCAATCAAAGTAAAAATCGTTCTTCGCATGTTCTTCAATCTCCCTTGAAGTTAATTTTTGCATCCAGGTCTATCAAATGGCTGCGCGGTGTGCCCGCGACGCCGTTCAGCACATTGGTGAATACTTTCCAGGTCTCCCGCGCCAATGCCGGATAGCCGAGATGTTTGTAATACCAGCGACCTTGATTGTGCTGGGGGGTAATGGTTTTGACCGGCAGGTTTCCGGCATGGAAAATATCCGTCAATAACTGCGCATTCCGATGGTGGCAAATCACGATTTCCGGCGGCTCCGGCAGATGGACCCACTCTTTGGCGGTGGCTTCCAGATCATTGCCGAAACATAAATTGTCTTTTCCGCAGTAATTCGGCAATTCATATAAATCAGCGATGCCGCGCCAGCGTTCCGCCAGCCATTGATGCCTGGTATTGCTCCAGTTCGGGTCCGTAAAAGCGATGCGATGGTTGCCGGTATGCTGGATGATCTGAGTCACCAGCGAACACAGGAGCTGCTCAATATTAAAATCAACCCAATGTACACCATAATTAACCGGCATCCAGTTGGCAACGACGAACGGAATGCCGCTGAGCGCCAATTGCCGGTTCATCAATTTATAAAACGTGCTGTAAACGAAGATAAAACCGTCAACATGCATTGATTCCCAAAAACCGATGTCGGCCAGTGTTTTATCATCCGGAAGCTGCATCAAAACGGCATTGCATCCGTTCGCCGCCGCCAAACGCTTCAATTCGTTCAGCAATACATCTTTTTCCGGTGCATGATAAATAGGCTGATGATAGACAATGCCGACGGTGATGACGCGTTTGCGTTTGGGGTCATCCAGGCAGATTTTCGTCCCGGCTTTGCTGGGTTGGATCAGGCCGGACGCCGCCAGCGGTTTGAGGGCTTTGGTCATGGTGCGCATGGTGCTGTCAAATTCTTTGATCAGCATCCGCATCGGCGGCAGCGTATCGCCATAATGACGGTTGCGTATGCGTTCTTCCAACGCCGCAGTGATTCCTGTATGCTTGATCTCTGCCATAATTTCGTGCACTACACCTGATTTTCATTGCTAATAACATTAATTATACAGGGTTTAATGTATTTGTCAACAGCGAAAATGAAGAATTATGCGTGCACTACACTAATTTTGTGTTAAAGTCCTTCGCCGCGGGTCGTACCCGCACGCGGTCCAGCGCGCGGACTGCGCTGGTCGCCCGAAGGGCGAAAGTGGGGAATGTTCCGCTCTTTGAGCAGGCAGCGTTGCGCCGCTGCATTGGTGCCGACATTCGGCTACGTCCGGGCACGGCCCGGTGCGGACGGATGCTTCGCATGCTGACTTTTGGGGATTAAAATGTGTACCGTGTCGAAACTACGTCATCAACAACTCAGCCAGCTTGAGCGCCAGCCAGACTTCGGTACTGAGCACCAGGATAAACTGACTCAGCATCAACGCCCAGTGAATTCGTGAAATCGGCTTTCCTGCGCGCAGCCACGCGCCCAGCATGGTCAACACCGCCATCAGGGCCAGCAGGGGATAAAACCACACCAGGCGGTCGCCAAGCGTGAAAGCCGCGGTGACCGCGATCATCACAGGGGTCAAAAGCAGAAACAGGCAGGCGGCATGAAGCAGGCGGATTTTCAGGTCCTTTTTCATTCCGGCTCCCGGATTGGGGATTTTTACTTGGTGAAGTGGTCGATTTCCTGAAGCATGATGCCGGTGCCGGTCACGACCGCGTTCAACGGGTCCTCGGCTACCAGTACCGGCAGGCTGGTTTCTTCGCTGATCAGCTTGTCAAGGCCGGAAAGCAGCGCACCGCCGCCCGCCAGCATGATGCCGTGGTCAATCAGGTCGGCCGCCAGTTCGGGGGGGCAACGTTCCAGTGTCGTGCGGACCGCCTCGATGATGCTGGTGATCGGCTCTTGAAGCGCCACCCGGATTTCTCCGCCGGTGACCTTGATCGTTTTCGGCAGTCCGGAAACGAAATCGCGGCCTTTGACCTCGATTTCCATTTCGTCACGGGTCGGATAGGCACTGCCTACGTCGATTTTGATCCGCTCGGATGTCCGTTCCCCGATCAACAGGTTGTAAACCCGCTTCATATACTGGCTGATCGCCAGGTCAAGCTCATCGCCGCCTACGCGCACGCTGCGTGATTCCACGATCCCCGCCAGCGAAATCACCGCAACTTCGGTGGTACCGCCGCCGATATCGACGATCATGCTGCCGGTCGGCTCGGTAACGGGCAATCCCACGCCCACCGCCGCCGCCATCGGTTCTTCGACCAGATAGGGGTGGCGTGCGCCGGCGCGCTTGGCGCTGTCTTTGACCGCGCGGTTTTCCACTTCGGTGATGCCGGACGGCACCGCCACCAGAACACGCGGGGCGAAAATCCGTTTATACCACGGCATCACCTTCATGGCTTTCTGGATGAAATACCGAAGCATTTCCTCGGTCACTTCGAAGTCGGCAATCACCCCGTCTTTCATCGGGCGGATCGCCCGGATGTTGCCGGGGGTACGGCCAAGCATGCGCTTGGCCTCAATCCCGACTTTGATCACATCGCGGGTATTTTCCGTGATAGCCACCACGGAGGGTTCCGAGAGGATGACGCCGCGCCCACGGACGAATACCAAAATATTGGCGGTCCCAAGGTCTATGCCCAGATCCGTCGAAAAGAATCCAACTAATTTATTGAACATCGCATCATCCTCTGCGGTTGCATTTATATCATCTGGTGTAATTTAGACGAAATTTTCAATTTGTCAAAAGAAAATTCGTCAAAACCACCATATTTCCGCTTGTTACCAGCTGGGGTCTTTCGGCAGAGCCGCGTCGAACTCTTTTTTCAACGCATCCTGGTAAGCCCCGGCATAAGTGCCGTTGAAGAAATGGTCCAGCCCTTCGTTGTTCAACTGGGCCCAGGATTCTTCTTCGCGTCCGGGAATAATCGGGAAGAACAGGACGTCGTTGGCTTCGGCGGCTTTCTGATCCCCGGGCGCATCGCCGATCATCAGAATCCTGGTCTTGTCGTATTTGCCGACCGCACAATACTTCAGGTGTTCGGTCTTGGTGCCGTGTTCCTGGCCGCAGATCAGCTTCAGGTAGTGTTCGATCTTGTTTTCTTCCCATTCGCGGACCAGGGCTTCCAGCGGGGTCTGAGAGACCACGATCATGTCGGCCTTGTCCTGACAGGTGGCAAGCGTTTCACGCACGCCCGGGAACGGCGGCAGGCCGTAAACCATGTCGGCGATGCGTTCGTTGACTTCGATGCTCCAGGCCAGGAGTTTCTTCAGTTCCGCGTCGCCGGAGGCTTCGACTTTCTTGATCAGGGCGGGGTTGCCGAGCTTGGTTTCTTCTTTCAGCCAGGCGTCAAGGGAAGCGGTGTCGGGAATATTGAGGTTGCGGTCGCGGATTTCCTTGCGGGCCTTGCACAGGGCGATGGCGCGCTGGACGGCGGGAAAGCGGTTGCAGCCGCGGGTTTTGCTGTACAGGTTCACGAATTCCCAGACTTCGCGCGCATATTTGCTGGCGGCCTGAAGACCGAAATGTTTGATAAAGCACGGGCAAAAGCATTCTTTCTGCTTGATTTCCATCGAGTCGAACACACAGCCGTCGCTGTCGAAACCGATGAAGAAATCATGTCTTTTCTGCAGGGATACCATTTCGTCCATGTAATCCATAGCTACAAAACTCCTGTAATGAATTAATGATTTAAAACCTTGACCGAGTTACTATAGCGGCGATTTCACAAATCTCAACCGCCAATCCGAAAAAATCGGTTTTTATTCAACCGCCCGGTCGACGATTTCACGGTCAAAAAGATTCGTCGCCAGCCCGGCGTCCACCACCACCGTCTGCGCGTTGATCCCCGACGCCCGCGGGCTCAGCAGATAGGCCGCCGCATCGGCGACTTCTTCCGTTTTCAGCGCTTCCTTGCGCAGGGTGGCTTTTTCCGCGAACAGGTACGGTTTGATATAGCCCGGGATCCCCGCCGAAGCCGATGTTTTCAGCAGGGCCGCGCCCACGGCGTTTACCCGGATTTTCTTTCCGCTCAGGGATTTCGCCAGAAAACAGACGCTCGAGTCCAGCGCCGCCTTGACCGGCGCCATATAGCCGTAGCTCTCCGCCGCCATTCGCGTGGTCGAGATTGAAATCGTCAGCATGGCGCCGCCGTTTTCAAGATACGGCTCCAGAAGTCCTCCCAGCCGGATAAACGAATAGCACGAAATATCCATCGCTTCCAGGAATCCCTGCCGCGGCGTGTCATGAAACGCCTTCATCCCCTCGGAATAATCGGCAAACGCCACGGAATGAACCACGCCGTAAATCGAACCGTGCCGTGCCGCGATTTCGGCGGCGCAGCGCTGCATGGAGGCGTCGTCGCTGAAGTCGCACAGGATCACGTCGCGCCCCGGGAAAAAACGGCGAACCACCGCCGCCGCTTCTTCATTGCGCACGGAAAAGATCGGTTCCGCTCCGGCTTCTTCCAGGACCCGGCCGATATGAAAGGCCACGCTCTTGCGGTTTGCTACGCCGAAGATGACGATTTTCCGGTCTTTCAGCCGCAAGAAATCCATCTTATTTCTCCGTCGCCAGCCGGCTTTTCAGCCAGCAGTAGAACGTATCCCCGATCTGATTGTAACCGGCGGCGGCCGGATGGACGCCGTTGTTCTGGCGGGTGATTTTTTGTCCGTTTCCGGCATTGACCGGTTCATGGGCGACCGGGAAATTGTTTTCGCAGTCGAGATTGACGTACGTTGGAATCAATGAGATTTTCGGGTCGCCGTTGAATTTTTTCATCATTTCGGCGCAGAGTTTGTGCTGGTTTTTCTTGAACTGCCAACGGGTCTGCCCGGACTTGTAATTGTTGCCGAACGCATCCTGGCTGGCCGCGCCGGGCGTCGGGAAACCGATCCCGATCATCGCGTCCGGGGCCGCGGTGCGGAAAAATGCGATCAACCGGTCGGCGTCCTCGAGGATTACTTTGATCCGTGCATCCAGATTTTCGTCCGTGGCGAGAAATACGTCGTTAATGCCGAGCATGACCGTAATATAATCGGGCGCTTTGCCGTCGTTGTGCTGATTCAGGTAATTTTGAAAATCCGGGACGTATCCGCCGTCTTTTTTCACCAGAAAACGACTGGTGACCGCCCGCGGGTTCTTCGGGTCCGGCGGGTCCTGAATCCGGCTCAGGAAGCATTTCCAGGTCCAGCCGCCGAATCCTTCATGATAAACGCCTTCCGGAGTACGTTGGTTGGAGCCGATCATCTTCAGGCGCGGGTTTTTATCACCTTTTGACAGGGCGAAAATTTTTGCCGGATAGACCGAAGCCGCCGTCAGGCTGTCGCCGACCACCAGAATGGAAATTTCCTTGCCGGCTCCCGCGTCTTCGGGCACAACGACCAGTGTGGTGCGTCCTTCCGCCACGGTTTTAGAACCGTCGGAAACTTTAATCTTCCATTCAAATTCTCCGGTATCCTTGCTGGTGGGAGTGAACCGCCAGCGTTTTTCGTCATTGCGCCCTTTTGAGCAATCCACGTCAAAAATAAAGTTTCCGGGATTGGGGGTCAATACGATATTATCAAAATACACATTGCTCTCAATGCCGGGCACCGCATAAATTTTTTCCGGCAATTGCAGAAATAAATCTCCCGCATGGCCCGCCGCCAGACCCAGCAACAAAATCCACAGACCATAAAATTTCATCATCAATTCCCTCATCCTGTTTTTTCTGTTCAAGCTCTTTTTAAGGCGGCGCGCCGCCGCGCATGGGGTAAAAGAATAACCGGGCGCATCCGTTCAATCAAAGGCCGCCCGAAATTTCCACCACCGTCCCGGTAACATATGCGGCTTCGCGCGAAACCAGATAGCGAACCGCGTCCGCCACTTCTTCCGGTCTGCCGAAACGCTTTAACGGCACCTGTTTGCGGTAATCGCTTTTCTGTTCGTCGCTGAGGTCCGCGATCAAATCCGTTTCGATAAATCCCGGCGACACACAGTTGGCGGTAATCCCCCGCCGCCCGACTTCTTTGGCCAGCGAACTCATCAACGCCACCTGCCCGGCCTTGGACGCCGCATAGTTGGCCTGTCCGGCGAAACCGAGCCGTCCGGAAGGGGAGGTCACGCAGACGATCCGGCCATACCGGTTCTGCATCATCCGCTGAACGGCGAATTTCGTCATATTGAAACTGCCGGATAAATTGATGTCGATCACGCGCCGCCAGTCTTCAACGGACATCATGCCCACCACGGCGTCGCGGCGGATTCCGGCGGCGTTCACCAGAATTTCCAGATGGTCGCAGTCCCCGTCGAATTCGGTGAAAAACGCTTCGCAGGCGTTGTAATCCGCCACATCCAGCTTCACCGTCTTCAACGGATAATCCGCCCAGTCCCGCGCGAACGCGGCGGCGGCTTCGTCGTTGCCGCCGTAAACCGCCGTTACCCCGGCGCCGCCGCGCAACAGCATTTCACTGACGGCGCGACCGATACCGCGGGTGCCCCCGGTAACGATCGCGCGGCAATCTGCAAATGGTTTATCCATGCATTACTTCGAAGCGGTCAGGCTGACCTGGACATTCTTTTCGATCAGGAAAATCGGGAACCAGGTGCTGGAGGAGAACAACACGGTCATCGCTTCGATTTTCGTGGCGTTCTTGCTCCGGGCCGCGTTCGTCGCATGCAGCACGGCGTAGTCCTGACGCACCGTATGGGTGAAAACGGTGGTATTTCCCGGCGCGCTGGCGCTGCCGGAAAACAGCGGAATGAACCCGAACAGATACACGCCCCAGACTTCAGCATTCACCTGGACCAGTTGATTGGTTTTGGGCGTCCCCATGCGCATATCGCTCAGGCGGTCGGTGGTGGAGACGGAGGTGCAGCCGGTCAGGACTGCCAGCATTCCGGCGCATAAGGCCAGTACAACAGTTTTTTTCATAATATTTCCTTTGTAGCGGTTGAGTTATTTCACCAGAGCCACGGCTTCCGCGGTAAGCTCGCGAATCTTGTCAAAGCTCTGGGAGCTGATCAGATCGGTCTTGACCATCCAGCTGCCGCCGCAGGCCAGAACCTTTTTGAAGCTCAGGTATTCCTGAATGTTGGAGGCGTCGATGCCGCCGGTCGGCACAAAACGGAACGAGGAAAACGCGGCGCTCAGCGCTTTCAGGGTTTTCAGGCCGCCGTAAGCCGAGGCGGGAAAGAATTTCACGACTTCCAGGCCGTATTCCAGCGCGTAGCAGATTTCGGTCGGGGTGCAGATGCCGGGCAGGACCGGAATGCGGTTTTCCACGCAGTATTCCACCACCGAACGGCAGAAGCCGGGGGATACGATAAACTGAGCGCCGTTGTCGATGGCCTGTTTGGCCTGAGCTGCCGTCAGGACGGTTCCGGCGCCCACGGTGATATCGCCGCGGTCGGAGAGAATCCGGATGCTTTCCGCGGCGGCCGCGGTCCGGAACGTGACTTCCGCCACCGGCAGTCCGCCGGAGCAGAGGGCGTCGCCGAGTTTACCGGCATTTTGAGCTTCTTCGATGACCACGACCGGAACAATTTTCAGTTCCGCCAAACGATTATAAAACATTTCCATTTAAAGAACTCCTTGTTTCTATAATATATATTCCTTATGGCGGATATTACAAGCGTGAAGCGGAGAAAAATCGAAGATTCGCCCGCTCGGCCGCTCCCCTGTTTCGCCACCCGGAAACCGCGTTGGAATGAGAAACTCCGGAGTGGCCGGATTCAGCGCGAATCCGTATCGTCCCCATAGAAATCGCGGATCCGCCGGCGGAGCTCATCTTGCAAGGCCGGAGCGTCGGGTTCGGCAAGAATTTGTCTTACGGCGTTTACGACTGTTTCGTAAAAAGTTTTGTCCTCCGGCACCGGGATATTTTCGATCATTTCCGGCGTGAATACGACCCCTTTGTTGTAGGAACTGCCGCGATAGCGTTCGTTGACGTATTGCCGGACCGGATCGCTGTTGATGATTCCGAGGGCGAATAACAGATTTTCCGGGTCGGGCGAATGGAAGATCAGCGTTGTCTTGCCGGGGATGTATCCGGCTCCGAAATCCGGCATGGCATGGAGCAGGTTCAGTCCTTTGATAATGATTTTCGGGAGAGCCGTTTTGCGGCTGTAGGAGAACGGAAACGCTTCCATGAATTCACGGCGCGGACAGGCCGGGCGCTGAAAGGAATGCTTCAGATACGTGATCGGCCGCCCGCCCCAGCGCGATGCGAACGGCGCAATGGTGCCGGTATTGACGAGGCGGAGGTTGTCCGCCCTCGGGGAATCTTCGCGGAGAAGCGGCAGGAGTTTATAGGCGTCGGAGGTGGCGCAGGCGGATTCGCATCGCCCGAAATCTTTCAACCGCCCGGGCATGGCTTCCAGGCGGCGGATCAGGTCGAGCCGGGGCGAAAACAGATAGTCGAGCGCGTAAGGCCCCCGCAACGTGGATTTGTCAACCGTCTGTTCCCCGACCGTCATGACCGGCGAACCGGCGGAAGAGAGTACCGTAACGACCGAATCGACCAGCGCGTCCGGAAATACGTCCCGCCCCGCGGTCTCGACCGAAACGAGGTACGGCAGGCAGCGGGTGCGGAATGCTTCGCCGAATGATTTGGAGAGCCATTTGTCGGGTGTAATGTAAACCAGGTGACCGTCCGGTTCAAGCAGCTCGAATCCGCGTTCGAAAAATGGAATGTACAGATCCCAGTTGCCGCGGGCGCACGGGTAGCGCCCGGCGATCCGGCGGCGGTAGGCGGCGCCGGAATGGCGGGTCATGGTTTCCGAATCGACATACGGCGGGTTGCCGATGACGAGGTCGAAGCGTTCCCGGATGTCGGCGAACAGCGTATCGCCGCAGTGAATCTGCCCGCCGCCGAGGCGTTGACGGCAGATTGCCGCCGCTTCGGGGTCCAGCTCCATGCCGTGAAGGCAATGCGCCGCGATCCGGCGACGGTCGACGCCCGGCACGGCGGCGCAGATTTCGTCCAACATTGCCAGCAGGAGCTGTCCGGTTCCCGCCGCCGGGTCGAAAACCCGCATCGAATAGACGGCTTCCGCCGGTTTGCCGCCCAGGAACAGCCGCAGGGCGGTGCGGCAGAGCGCCGCCGCCGCCGTATCGGGGGTATAGATGACTCCGGGCTTGCGTCCGTCGGGCATCCGTCAGCCTCTGGGGGATACGCAGGACTCGCCGGAACAGTCGGCGCAGATGTCGTTGGTATACGGTTTGCCCTCGGCGAACTCCAGGATGTTGTCCAGCGTCGTCCGGGCGATATTGGCCAGGGCTTCGCGGGTGAAGAATGCCTGATGCGAAGTCACCAGCACGTTGTTGAATGAAATCAGGCGCGCCAATTCGTCGTCCTGTACGATCAGGTTCGAGTGGTCTTCGAAAAAGTAGGCGTCTTCTTCCTCGTAGACGTCGAGCGCGGCGGCGGCGACTTTGCCGGACTTCAGCGCATCGATCAGGGCCGCGGTCTCGACCAGCTTGCCGCGGCTGGTGTTCACCAGAATGACGCCGGGTTTCATTTTAGCCAGGGACTGGCGGTTGATCAGTTTGTAGGACCCTTCGGTCAGAGGGCAATGCAGGGAAATGATGTCGCTCTGCGCGTAGAGTTCGTCAAGGCCGACGTATTCGACGCCGTTTTCGGCGGCGAACTTCAGGTCCGGATAGGTGTCGTGGGCCAGAATCCGGGTGCCGAAGCCTTTCATGATCGTCATGAAGACCTTGCCGATCCGCCCGGTGCCGATGACGCCGATGGTTTTGCCGTGGATGTCGGCGCCGAGGAGCCCGTTCAACAGGAAGTTGTTGTCGCGCACCCGCAGGTAGGCGCGGTGGGTCCTGCGGTTCAGGGTCATCAGCATGGCTACGGCGTGTTCGGCCACCGCGTAGGGGGAATAGGCGGGTACGCGGACGACGGTGATCTTGCCGCAGGCTTCGCGCAGGTCCACGTTGTTGAACCCGGCGCAGCGCAGGGCGATCAGTTGGACTTTCATGTCCACGAGTTGTTTGATGACCGGGGCGTTGAGGCGGTCGCTGACGAACGCGCAGATGACCGGGAAGCCCTTCGCGTACCAGGCGGTTTTTTCGCTGAGTTTGTCGGCGATGAACGAAATGTTGAAGCCGTAATGTTTGTTGGCTTCCTCAAACGACCGGATATCGTATTCCTTGGCGTCGAAAAACGCCACTTTGATGTCTTTCGGGTTCATGGCCCCCTTCCTTTCGTGCGGTGCATACCTGTCATGATTTTCAGAATGTTCTAATTTATCACGGGAAAAAGGTTATTGCAAGCCGCCGTCGATGTTGACCACGATCTGTTCCAGCGGAATGTCTTTGCCGGACGCCGCCACCGCGTTTTCCGCCAGCCGCGCCAGCCCGCTGCAGCACGGAACCTCCATCCGCGCCACCGCGAGGCTGCGGACGTCGTTGTCGCGCAGGATCGCCGTCAGCTTGTCGAGGTAGTTGGCGGTGTTGTCCAGCTTGGGACAGGCGATGATGATCTGACGCCCCCTCAACAGATGCTGCTGGAAGCCCGCGTAGGCCACCGGCACGCAGTCCGCGCAGAGCAGCAGGTCGGCATTTTCCCAGGCCGGAGAGCTCACCGGCACCAGATGGAGCTGTACCGGCCATTGGCGCAGTTCCGAGGGCGGCGGAGCGCCGGCGGCGGACACGGCGGCGGGGCGCTCCCCGGCGGGCTGCTGCTGGAAGCGTTTCTGTTTGAGCATCTGCAGCATGCTCCCGGGGCATCCGCCGGACGGCGCCGAGTGCCCGCCGGGCTGGAGAATCCGGGTCGCGCTGCCGGGGCAGCCGCCGTGGTGATGCGGCGCGGGCTGGAGGGACGGCGCCGGGTGGGGCGCGGCATGAGAATGCGGTTTCCGTCCCTGGGATTCGAGATGGGCCTCCACCGCTTTTTCGTCAAAAGCATCCGCATCGCGCTCGATGATGGTGATCGCATCCATGGGGCAATGCCCGAGGCACGCCCCGAGCCCGTCGCAATATGAATCGGTGACCAGACGGGCTTTGCCGTCAATGAGTTGGATGGCTCCTTCGGCGCAGGCGCTCACGCAAAGTCCGCAACCGTTGCATTTTTCCTGATCGATATGGATGATGTTTCGTTTCATGGCTATTTCTCCTATTATGGTATTACAATACCATTATTTTCAGAAAAGTCAATTCCCGAATTGAAAAAAATGCTAAATATTGTATGTTATAGACGCAGGGTGTGCCGTTTTGAGGCGCAAGCCGCCTGGCGGCGGGGAATTGCGGGGGCCGGGCGCGGGAAAAAAATGAATATCCGGAAAGGAAAACAAAGAATATGGACAGAAAAAGAACGATTTACCTGAGCGGTCCGATTATGGACGAGCATGAGGGATACGCGCGCGAATGGCGCGAAGCCGCCAAGGAATTACTGAAAGACCGCTTCCGCATGCTGGACCCGATGCGGCGCAAATTCGTCGACCGCCAGGTGGACAGCGCCAACGAGATCGTCGAATTCGACCTGCAGGACGTGCGCGACGCCGACATCGTGCTGGTGAATTACAACAAGCCGAGCATCGGCACCAGCATGGAAGTGTTTTACGCGGCGCAAAACCTGGGGAAATTCGTGGTGACGTTTTCGCCGTTCGAATACAAGGACTGCAGCCCGTGGATGGCCCGTTTCTCCACGAAAATCCTGCATAGCCTCGAGGACGCCGCCGAATACATCAACACCCATTTCGCGGAATAGGCATGGACGGAAACTTCATATTACAAGCCGAGGAAAACACCGGTCCGTTGACCGCGCATACCCTGCGCGGCGAGATTTTGCGCATCGTTTTTGAGAATGATGACAAAACTTATGTAGTGATGAAGTTGATCGATTCCCAGGAAGTCGAACATACGGTGGTTGGAAGCATCACCGGGGCGTATCCGGGGCAGGATATCGAGGTCAGCGGGCGCTGGGAAACCCATCAGGAATACGGACGCCAGCTCCGGGCGGAGGCATACCGGTTCCTGCTGCCGTCGACCAGGGAGGGGATCGCCCGTTATCTGGCGTCGGGGGTGATCCCCGGGATCGGCCCGAAATACGCGCAGAACATTGTGGAGCACTTCGGCGAAAAGACGCTGGAAATCCTGGACCATTCCTCCGGGCGGCTCCGGGAGGTCCCGGGCCTCGGCAAGAAACGGATCGAACAGATCCGCAAGGCCTGGCAGGGGCAGAGCCTCCAGAAAGACATTTTCATTTTCCTGCAGAGCCTGGGCATCACCCCCGCCTACTGCATGCGGATTTACAAGCGCTACGGCGATGAAACGCCCGACAAGGTGCGTTCCAATCCCTACGCGCTGGCGAGCGAGGTGGACGGTATCGGCTTCACCATGGCCGACCGGGTGGCGGCGGCGCTGGGCGTGGAAAAAAACAATGTGGCGCGCCTGGCGTCCGGCATTAATTACACGCTGGGGCAGTTGACGCTGGCGGGGCATACCTGTTATCCCCGGGTGGAACTGCTGCGCAGCGCCGCCGAAACACTGGAAGTGACGGTGGACGAAGCCGCCGCCGGTTTGGAACGGGCCGCCGCCGCGCGGCAGATTGTGCTGTGCCCCGACCCGGAGTTCGGCGAACTGGTTTATCCGCGCCCGCTGTATATCGCCGAATACGGTGTGCCGGAGATGATCGCGAGATTGGCTTCGGTGCCGCGTTTTGCCGGGAAACGCCTTTTGAAAGTGCCCGCGCGGAACGACCTTGCGTTGAGCGATGAACAGCAGTTGGCGGTGGAGCGGGTCGGTGCTTCGCCGTTGACGATCATCACCGGGGGGCCGGGGGTCGGCAAGACCACCGTCATCGGTGAAATCGTCCGCCGCGCCAAGGCCGCCCGGCTCAAGATCATGATGGCCGCCCCGACCGGACGCGCCGCCCGGCGCATGTACGAATCGACCGAATTTTCCGCTAAAACCATCCACCGGATGTTGAAGTGGGACCCCGGCGAACGGCGTTTTGTTTTTGATTCGTCAAACCAGCTCAACTGCGATCTGCTGATCGTCGATGAAGTGTCGATGCTCGACGCGGTGCTGGCCTATTCGCTGTTTCAGGCGATTCCGCCCGGCACGTCGGTGGTGCTGGTAGGGGATGCGGACCAGTTGCCGTCGGTGGGGCCGGGGCGGGTGCTGCATTGTTTCATCGAATCGGGGATTTTTCTGGTGACGCACCTGTCGAAGATTTTCCGCCAGGGCGCGGGGAGCTTCATCATCCGCAACGCGCACCGGGTGAACAGCGGGCAGATGCCGGAATCCGGCGTCCAGAGCGATGAACTGACCGATTTTTACTGGATCGAACAGGACGACCCGGAAAAGGTGCTGGAGGTGATCCGCCGCCTGGTGTGCGAACGCATCCCGGAGCGTTTCGGGCTGCGCCCGGCGGACGATATCCAGTTGCTCACGCCGATGAACCGCGGCAATTGCGGCACGATCGGCCTGAACGCCATGCTGCAGGAGGTGCTGAACGGCGGCAACAAGCCGCAGTTCAAAGCCGGTGAACGGGTGTTCAAAACCGGCGACAAGGTCATGCAGATTTCCAACAACTACGACAAGGGCGTTTTTAACGGCGACATGGGCAGGGTGGCGCACATCGACGCGCACGAGAAGAAATTCATCGTGATTTTCGATTCCAACCAGTCGGTCGAATACGACATGGCCGAATACGATCAGTTGAACCTCGCCTACGCAATCACCGTCCACAAATCGCAGGGAAGCGAATTCCCGGCGGTGGTCATGCCGCTCCTGTCCCAGCACTACATGATGCTTCAGCGCAACCTGCTGTACACCGGCATGACCCGCGCCCGGAAACTGCTGATCCTGATCGGCAGCCGCCGCGCGATCTCGATGGCGGTCAACAATTCGCGCCTCGAGCCGCGCTTCACCCGCCTGCGGGAACGCCTTGCGGAGCGGATCGCGCCCCGCTCGGGTTAACGGTTTCCGGCGGACATGTCCTCGAATTTCCTGCGGATGCAGTTGAGGATGGTCATGGCGTGGTCTTCCGAAATCCGGTAGTGGATTTCGCGGCTGTCGCGCCGCGCCGCCAGAATGCCCGCGGTCCGCATTTTGTTGAGGTGCTGCGACACCGCCCCCTGCCGTCCGCCGACGGCTTCGGCGATATCGCCCGCCTTGCTCTCGCCGTACAGGTCCAAGTGCTCCAGAATCTGCAGGCGCTGCGGATGGCCGATGATTTTGATCACTTCGGCCACCGCATGGAAGAATTCCGGGGGTATTTTACGTTTTTCCGTCATCAGGTCCTCCTTGCGTCAGATAAAAAGCGAAGTTCCGGCTTTCCGGGCCATTTCGGCGAAGCTGGCTACGCCCGCCACCGAATCGACCTCGATCAATTCCTCGCGCTGGAGTCCCATCACGTTCATCGCCATTTCGCAGGCGATGAACTGTACGCCGAGTTCGCGGGCCTGTTTCAGCAGTTCTTCCAGCGACGGCACATTTTCGCGCGCCATCACCTGTTTCATCATCGCGGTTCCCATGCCCGCCATATTCATTTTGGACAGGGCGAGTTTCCGGGCTCCGGCGGGGAGCATCATGCCGAACATCCGGCTGATCAGGGTTTTCTTTACCGCCGGGGCCGGGTTTTTGCGCAGGACGCTCAAGCCCCAGAACGTGAAGAAGATCGAAACCTTGCTCCCCGCCGCCGCCATGCCGCAGGCGATGATCAGCGCCGCCAGCGCTTTGTCGAGGTCGTTGCTGAACAGGACCATCGCGGCGTCGCTGTTTGGAGCGGGGGCAGAGGCGGAGAGGGAACAGGCCGTCGGCGCGGATTTTTTGCGGACCACGGCTTCGAGGTGTTCTTCTTTCATCTCCATGCCCGCGAGTTCGTTGCCGCTGGACTGGACCCAGTTGGCCAGGTCCGGCGCGAAAGAGGTTGCGGCCAGCAGACGGACTTCTTCACCGGGGGTCATGGCGTCGATCTCTTTTTTCAGGCGGACCACCGGGCCGGGACAGGCCAGTGTGCGGACGTCGAGGGTACGGCTGTTCGCGGCGGCGGGCTCCGGTTTTTTCGGCGGCGGAACCGGCGCGGTGTTGCGGGGCTTGAAATTCATCGCTTCCCAGGTGAGGATGCCGCCGGAGAGGTTGGCGCAGTCGAACCCGTGCTGTTTCAGGATTCTCGACGCGAGATAACCGCGCAGCCCGACCCGGCAGAATGCCGCGATTTTGCGGGATTTGTCCAGTTCGCCGAGGCGTCCCCGCAGTTGGCCGAGCGGAATATTGACCGCGCCCGGAATGGTGCCGAGCTCGAATTCTTCCGGTTCGCGGACGTCGAGGAGCATAGCGCCTTCCGGGAGGGTTTCGCTGTAAACGGATTCGCAAAGCCCTTTCTGCATATTTTCGGCGATCATGCCGAGGAAGTTGACCGGGTCTTTGGCGGAATTGAACGGCGGAGCATAGGCCAGCTCGAGCACGGCGAGTTCCGGCGCGGTTTTGCCGCAGCGCATGGCGGTGGCGATGACGTCGATCCGTTTGTCCGCGCCTTTGGCGCCGACGGCCTGCGCACCGAGGATTTTGCCGTCCGGCGCGAACAGCAGTTTCAGGTGGAGCATGGCGCCGCCCGGATAATACGAGGCGTTGCTGCCCGGATGGGTGTAGATTTTGCGGTACGGCATCTGAAGCTGCTGAAGCTGGCGTTCGGTAAGGCCGACGGCGGCGGCGGAGAGTTTTTCCACCTTGATGACCATCGCGCCGAGGGTGCCGTGGTATTCGGAATCCAGCCCTGCCATGTTGTCCGCCGCGATGCGGCCCTGTTTGTTGGCCGGACCTGCCAGCGGAATCGCGGTCTGGCGGCCGGAAACCGGCTGGAGCACCTCGACGGCGTCGCCGGCGGCGAAGATGCCGGGCTGCGAGGTGCGGAGTTTTTCGTCGACGGTGATATGCCCGCGCGGGCCCAGTTTCAGCCCGGCGGCTGCCGCCAGTTCGTTGTTCGGCTTCACTCCGGCGCACATGATCACGAAATCCGCTTCGAGCTTCCGCCCGTCGTTCAACACCGCCCGGAATGAACCGTCGTTCTCAAAACTCACCACCTTGTGCCCGAGTTCGATCCGGACCCCGGTATTCAACAGTTCCTGCGCCAGGTACGACCCCATTTCGGCGTCGAGGGCGGGCAGGACCTGCTTCGAACTTCCGACGAGCGTCACTTCCAGGCCGCGATGGCGGAGGTTCTCGGCGACTTCAAGCCCGACGAATCCCGCTCCGGCGACCAGGGCTTTTCTCGCCCCGGAACCGGCCTTGGCGATGACTTTGTCCATGTCCGGGATGGTCCAGAAACAGAATACTTTGTCGGGGTCCGTTCCCGGCAGGTCGGACGCGACCGGGGTGGAACCCGTCGCCAGGAGCAGTTGATCGTAGGTTTCGGTATAGCGCCGGTCGTTGGCGGCGACGGTTACGGTGCGGGCTTCGGGGTCGATGGCGACGGCTTCGCTTTCCGTGCGGACATCGACGTTGAACCAGGCTTTGAAGCGGGAGGGCCCCATGACCATCAGGGATTTGCGCTCCGGGATGACGCCGCCGAGGTGATAGGGCAGTCCGCAGTTGGCGTAGGAAATATACGATTCGCGCTCCAGCAGGATGATTTCGGCGTTTTCATCGAGCCGGCGCAGCCGCGCGGCCGCGCTCGCCCCGGCGGCCACGCCTCCGATAATGATGACTTTCATGGTGTTCTGATACTCCCTTGATTATTTGGTTCCGGCCAGTTTCAGCAGCATCTCTTTGGTCTGCAAACCGCTGGCGCGATGAATTTCCTTACCGTCCCGGAAAACGATCCAGGTGGGGATACTCTGAACGCCGAACCGTTCCGCGAGCGCGGAGGCTTCGTCCACGTTGACCTTGGCGATTTTCACGCCGTCGGGGAGCGACGCCACCGTTTCTTCGATGATCGGCAACTGCACCTGGCACGGCCCGCACCAGGTGGCCCAGAAGTCCACCAGCGTAACGCCCTCCGCGACCGCGGCGGCGAAACCCGCTTCGGTCAGGCTCATTACTCCGGCGATTTCCTTCGGGGGCGGGGTGTTGCGGCTCTGGGTGAATTTGTACACCGCCCAGGCGACGACCAGAATGGCGACGATGATATACCAGTATTTCGTGAAAGGACAAACGGCGCAATTTTCCATAGGGTAATCTCCTTGTTTGTTTATATATTATAATATCATGATTTATTGATATATCAAGGGCGATAAATCGTTTTCTTCTTTTTTCGCAGGATTTTCCGGGGGATCAGGATTCGCAGGCCGGTTCGGGGGTGGCTTCGGGGGTGGCTTCGGGAAGCATATTTTCGGTGACTTGAAGAACCTCGCCGTCGCGGCGGAAGGCGCGTTCCATGCGGACGAAAATATTGTTCCGGGCCTGGCGTTTCAGGCAGTCGAGGTCGCCGACGATGTTGATCTCGCGGCGGCAGCGGGTATGGGCTACGTTGATGCGGTTCGGGTTGTCGATGAAGCCGATGCCGCCGTTTTCATTGCTGCGGACGTAGCAGATGATGACGATGTCGCTTTCGCCTCCCTGAAAACTGTCCACCGTGGCGATGCGCGAGGAGAGAAAATGCATCCACGTTTTGTCGCTGATCTCTTTTTCCGGAATCACTTCGCGGGCTTTTTCCAGCGAGATCAGCCTGCGGATCAGCTTGACCTGCTTGCGGTACGGGGCGATGATGGTGATTTCGTCGATGTCGTAACGCTGCAGCGCCCGGTAAAATGCCAGGCAGCAGATGACCGCTTCGGTATGGTTGGAGAGCCCCGGCTTGCTGCCTTCCAGCGAAAGGCATTCCGAACGGAGCTCCGGCGGCAGTGCCGAGGTCGAATAGAACAACAGTGTCCGCGGCGGATATTTGAGCTTGCGTTCATGAAACGACAACTGGTAGTATTCGGCGCGTCGGCTGGGCCGGACGCCCGCGTCGTAAAACAACGTCGAAGCGAACCGGAGCAATCGCGGGTTCTGGCAGCGGTAGGAGCGCTGGAGCATGATCACCGGGCAGTTGCGCCCTTCGATCAGCCATTCGAGGGCGCTCCGGGTGATCATGTAGTTCTGTTCGCGGGTGACGGGGCCGCACTCGGCGTGGAGGCGCTCGATCACGTTCTGCGGCAGCGGGAACGGCGGCAGCTGCTGGTGGTCGCCGAACAGGACGGCGCGGTTGCCGAGTTTGACGCAGAGCAGGAATTCTTCCAGATTGGACATACCGGCTTCATCGAAAATAATCACGTCGTAACGGCCGTTGCGGAGCATGTCCTCGACCACAATATTGTCTTTCAGCAGCCCGATGTGGGTGCCGGCGTAAATGCCGCCGATGCCCCGGCTGCGCCGGAGATCGACGAAACGCGCCACGTTTGCCGACTCCCCGATCCAGCATTTTTCCGCCACGTCGGGCGCCATGCTGTAGGTGGTTTTGCCGAAACGCAGGACCGGCAGGTCGGCGATGCGGCGGCAGATGTTGTCCACGGCGGTATTGGAGGGGGCGGCCACCAGGATACGGAGGTTCTTGCGGCAGAGGTGGCGGACCACTTGTTCAAGGACGTGGGTTTTGCCGGTGCCGGGGGGGCCCTGAATCAGCACCAGCGGGTTGGCCGGGTTGACGGCGGTGCACCACGCCTGGCGCTGGGACGCGTCCATATCCTGCGGCAGTTCCGGCTGGAGCGAGAAATCGAACGGAAGGTCTTTCAGCCCGAGCACATGGTCGAGGGCGCCGAGTTCCTGCGGCTGTTCCTCGCCGATGGCGCGGCAGAGATTGTCGGCTAGATTGGAGATGAAGGTGCGCGGGCTGCGCTGGAGCCGCCCGAACATCTGGGGGCGGCGCTCCGAGAAATGATCGGCGTCGTCGCAGCGCAGGCGTCCGAAAATCACGTCGCCGTCGAAAATGTCGATCCGGAACGTACCGAAGATATCGCGTTCGCCGCGGATATAGACATTCAGGATATCCCCCTCGGAAACCGGGGTGCCGGGATCGATCTTCAGGCGGATGCCCAGTTCATGCCCGGCCGGTTTGCCGAGGGATTCGGCGTCTTTGAAAACCAGCAGGAATTCGCGTTCGTTTTCGGCGGCGGTCCGGCAGGCGTCCGACAGAAATTGAAGGTTGCGGCGGACCTGCCAGCGGGTCTGCGCCGGGATGGATCCGCAGAGGTTGCGCACGGTGAACGCCGGGTTGAAATCCTCGTCCGCCTCCTGCGCGTAGTCGCCGTCCAGGGGAAGGCTCAACTGCCGGTCGACCTCGTCCGACGCCTGATCCGAAAGCGCCTGCTGGAACAGATTGCGCATGAAACCGACGGACATCAGCTTCATGGAATTGATGATCCGGGAGTCGTAATCGGCGGCGATCTCGCCGAGGTATTCGACGAAATCTTTTTTCTTGAGCTTGGCGATGTCGCAGCCCGGATGATTTTTGCGGAGGTGAGCGGCGAGGTCGTAAATGACTTCCAGCTTTTCGCCGTGCTTCAACTCGTCATCGGCGGCAAATTCGACGGGTTCCTCACTGATGAACGGTTCGCCGTCGCTGAAAAAGAGCAGGTACTTCTTGAGCCATTCGGAACACTCCACCGTCAATGCGGCGCAGCCGTTGCCCACGTCCCAGCCGAAACATCCCATCCGGGGCGATTCGGCGGCGGGGAGCTCAAAGACGCCGCCCATCAGTTCCAGCGACGCGGCATCCACCCGGAACGGGCTCGGCTGCTGGATGTTTTCCCAGAGTTCGTAGAATTCGCGGGACGCGACCTTTTCGGGCATGGCGGCCCACAGGCGCTTGCCTTCCTCAAAATAAAAACGTATCTTTTGCAAATCGGTCAACGGCATGGGGCTATTTCTTCTGGACCGGAGGCCGGTTTTCCGGCAACGGCAGGAGAATTCGAAACTCGGCGCCGCCGGTGGGCGGGTTGATCAGTTCGATCCTGCCGCCGTATTTATAGATGCTGTTGGAACAGAAATGCAGTCCGACGCCGTGAGCGGCGCTGCCGTCGTTTTTCTTGGTGGAAAAGCCGAACCAGAAGATTTTTTCGTGCAGTTCGGGGGGGATGCCGGGGCCGTTGTCGCGGATGGTGGCGACGGCGTAATTTTTGTTGTCAATAACCTCTTTTTTGAGGCTGAGAAAGAGCTCGTATTTTTTGCCCGGCGTATTTTCCTCGCAGATCGCTTCCACGGAGTTCTTGAACATGTTGATGAAGACCTGCATGATGACCGAGGGGTCGATCAGGATTTCAGGCAGTTCGCGGTTGAGGTCCTTGCGGATGGTGACGTTGCGCTTATTGAACGATTCCTCGAAAATCAGGATCGAGGCGTCGATCATGTTGCTGAGCTGGACCATGTTTTCCGTGCCGAGCTCGCCCATGAAACGCTGCTGGAGCTCGATGATCTCGCTGATGTGAAAGAGTTTGGCGGAGATCGAGTTGACCATGTCCAGCGCCTCCCGCGCGTTGCGGTCGGTGTACTGCATGAGGTCGCGGATGATCGGCAGGTATTGGCGCCCGATCTCGTCTTCGGTCAGGAAATGCTGGAGCGAATCGTCCTTCAGGTGTTTTTCCATGTTCGGGAGGATTTCGTTGAGCAGCAGCCGTTCGGGGCGGTCGTCGTCGCCGAGGTTCAGTTTTTCCTTGAGGCCGGAGGCGGTGAGCTTGGCGATGGTGATGGCGTTGCCGATGTTGTGGATGATGCCGGTGGTGACCTGCGCCATGCCTTCCTCGCGCGCGTCCTGCAGGCGGAGCTCGTATTCGTGGCGGAACTGGGCGGCTTTGATGACTTCCAGTTCCAGCGCCATCATTTCGGCCAGGCGGATCATGAAATAACCGTCGGAGCTGGCCAGCGGCGTACTTTGGGACACGATGACGATGCACCCGTAAATACTGTTGCGCAGTTTGATCGGGACCATAATCATGTAGGGGGCGATTTTGCTGAAATCCTTCGGAAACCAGGTGAGGGTTTCGTGTTCATAGGACGCGAAACCTTTGCGCGAACAGGCCTTTTCCAGTTCTTCGGCGTGGAGGCCGGTTTTCATGCCGCGGATCGGGTCGTCGTCGGAGTTCGGGTTCAGGATGTTTTCGGAACTGGTTTCGCGGATCGGCGGGAAAATGCCGGAGGAGACGCAGCCGTACAAATAATTGTCGTCGCCGCACAGCAGGACCGCGCCGCCGTCAACCTTCAGGGTTTTCACCACGAATTTGATGAATGTCGGCAGAAAGTCCTTTTCCCGCTCGGGATGGGCGATCATTTCGCGGGAACTGCGGAGCATTTCGGTGGCGGCGCTGCGCTCTTTGTTGATGCCCTTGCGGAGCGCGCGGTCGATGCGGCGGAGAATGACGGTTCTCGCGTAAAGAAGAATCACCATTACCACCAGCACCAGAATAACAGCGGACAAGATCAGGTTTAAATACATCATGTTCCTCCTTATCGTACCAGTTCGCCGGCACGGTATGAACTGCGCACCAGCGGGGCACTAGCCACCGAGGTGAAACCGAGTTCTCCGGCGAAACGTCCCCATTGCTCAAACACCGCCGGCTCGACATAACGGTCCAGCGGCCAGTGCGCGTCGGACGGCGGCAGGTATTGTCCGATCGTCAGGATCGAGACTCCGGCGTGGCGCAGGTCCCGGAGTGTCTGCAGTACTTCGCCGTCGGTTTCGCCGAGGCCGACCATCAGCCCGGATTTGACCGGGGTGCCGTCGCCGTCTTCGGCGGCCATGCGCAGGACTTCCAGCGTCCGGCGGTAGGTCGCCTTGTTGCGGATCGACGCGGAGAGCCGTTCCACCGTTTCCACGTTGTGGTTGAAAACGGAGGGGCGGGCGGCCAGCACCAGATTCAGGTGTTCGCGGTTGCCGTTGAAGTCCGGCGTCAGCACTTCGATCCCGGCCTCCGGCAGTTTCCCGCGCAGCTCGCGGATGACGGCGGCGAAATGGGCGGCTCCGCCGTCCGGCAGGTCGTCGCGGGTGACGCTGGTCACCACCACGAATTTCAGGTTCATTTTTGCCGCGGCCTCGGCCAGTCGCCGGGGTTCGTCGGGGTCAGGCGGAGCCGGGCGGGGGCCATGTGTCACCGCGCAGAACTTACAGTTGCGGGTGCATTCGTCGCCCAGGATCATGAAGGTGGCGGTACGGTGGTGCCAGCATTCGCTGAGGTTCGGGCACCTGGCGCTGGAACAGACCGTGTTCAGCTTCAGCCCGGAGAGGATCGAATGGACCTCCTCGCGGGCTCCGCCGCAGTTGACCCGGATGCGGATCCAGGGTGGCAGTCTGTTTTTTGTACCTTTTTCCAACATGGCTCCTTATCAGCGCTCCATAGAGGACAGGATCAGGCAGACGTTGGTGCCGCCGAACGCAAAGCTGTTGCTCAAGGCATGGTTTACCTTGACGTCGTTACGGCAGCTTCGCACCAGGTCCGCCCAGGCGAAATCCGGTTCGGGATTATCGAGGTTGATCGACGGGCAGATAAAGTTTTTCTCGATCATCAGCGAGGTGAAAATCGCTTCGACCGCGCCGGTGGCGCCGATCATGTGTCCGGTCATGGACTTGGTGCTGTTGATCGCGGCGCTGCCGCCGAACACGCTCTTAATCGCCAGCATTTCCTCGGGGTCGCCGATGCCGGTGGCGGTGCCGTGGGTGTTGACGTAGGCGATGTCTTCGGCTTTCAACCCGGCGGCTTTCAGGGCCAGGCGCATGACTTCGGCGGTGGAGGCGGCGTCGGGCTGAACCATATCGGTACAGTTGCTGTTGGCCGCCGAGCCGGTGATTTCGCAGATCGGGCGCGAATTGCGCTTGCGGATGCTGGCTTCGGATTCGAGAACGACCCAGCCCGCGCCTTCGGCGATGACGAAACCGTCGCGGTCCACATCAAACGGACGGCTGGCGATTTCGGGGCGGTCGTTGTATTTGTGCGACAGCGCGCGCATGGCCATGAAGCCGAGCGCGTGAATCCAGTTCAATTCTTCCGCTCCGCCGCAGACCACGATGTCGTATTGCCCCGACTGGATCAGGCGGCTGCCCTGCAGGATTGCGTGGGCGCTGCTTGAACACGCCGAGCTGATGTCGTAGCTTTCCCCGCGGAATCCGTAGATCAGCGACAAGTTGGATACGGACGACGACGGCATGACGCGCGGCACGATGAACGGCGATACACTGCGCAGCCTGCCGGTCCGGGCGAACCCGGTCGCGCTGTGGTAAAGTTCCAGATAGTTACTTCCGGCCACGCCGCCGATGACGGCGATGGGTTGTTCCTTGATCTCTTCCGGCGTCAGGTTCGCTTCCTGAAGCGCCTGATAAACGGCGGCCACGGCCATCCGGGCGTTGGCAGGGGTGAATCGCTTGGTTTTCTTGTTGAGCATCGGGCATTCGGGGTCTTCGTCGGCGGCGCCGGCCACGTGGCTTTCCAGCCCGCGCGCCCGCCATTCCTTCATCAGGACGGTTCCGGAACGGCCGTCCCGAAGCGCCTGCTCATTTACCGCCAATCCCGTGCCGAGCGGCGTAATCAGGCCGCGGCCGGTAATAAAAACTCTATTCATATCATATCCCTGTTAAATGACCCTATAGTATCTCTTACCATGACACTATAACGTGTTTTGTCGGGAATTTCAACGGAGATATAACTTTTTCATCGATTTTTATGAATGAAGCGGCGGTCGAAAAACCACCGCCTCCGGGGCCGGCGTATCAACGGAGCGGAGCATTAGAGTGATGACAGTAGCTCCCCCGAACGCACACCGTGATAAATAATTGAGTTCCCGATTCTGCACACCGGATTCGATCCATTCTGCGTAAACCTGGCGTCGAGCCATCTTGAGCGTGATTGAGTTATATCGACCAGCGTAAACCAATCCTGAAATCCGTCAGTCCCGGCTATGGGACTGACGGAGCTTTTATTTTTACCCCTTGTTGAATCAATTCGGTTTGAAAACAGGGACATTCCGTGATATTTTATTTGATATCGATATTAGCATCAACCATCCAGGAAAAGCTGATGAGTGAAAAAGTGAAAAAATCTCACCGGTGCGACATCATCTCCGATGAGTGCAAAGGCTGTGCCCGTTGCGTGAACGCCTGCCCGAAGCAAGTGCTTGAAATGGGAACCAAACTCAATTTCATGGGCGTGCCGTTTGCGGTGTACAAGGGCGAAGGGTGTATCGGCTGCGGAGCGTGTTTTTACAATTGTCCCGAGCCCGGCGCAATCACGATCATTGAAATAACCGCTGATGAAAGGCCGTGATCTTATGGAATATACCAACAAAATGTTATTGAAAGGCAACGAGGCGGTCGTTTTCGGCGCCCTGCTTGCGGGCTGCGACTGCTATTTCGGCTATCCGATTACCCCGGCCAGCGAAATCGCCCACACCGCCGCCGAATACTTCCCGAAACTGAACCGCGTCTTCCTGCAGGCCGAATGCGAAACCGCCGCCATCAACATGGTGCTCGGTGCCGTTTCCGCCGGGCGCCGCGCCATGACCGCGTCGTCCGGGCTCGGCATCAGCCTCAAACAGGAAGGGGTGTCGTACCTCGCCACCATGGAACTGCCCTGCGTGATCGTGGATATCATGCGCGGCGGCCCCGGGCTCGGCAACATCGCCCCGGAACAGTCCGACTACAATCAGGTGGTCAAGGGCGGCGGACACGGCGGGTACAAGGTGATCGTGCTGGCGCCGTCCTCGGCGCAGGAAATGTGCGACTTCGCCACCCTGGCGTTCGACCTGGCCGACAAATACCGCACCCCGGTCTATATCCTGACCGACGGCGTGATCGGGCAGATGCTCGAGTCGGTGACGCTCCCCGCGCCGCTCCCGCGCCGCGAATCCCCCGAATGGGCGCTGGACTACAAGGTCTGCAACACCACAAATTACATCACCTCCATCTATATGGAAAACGACGACCTCGAAGGCCTGAACCACCGCCTGAACGACCGTTACGCGGAGATTCAGCGGAACGAACAGCGCGCCGACACCTATATGCTTGACGACGCGGAGCTGGTGGTCGCCGGTTTCGGCATCTGCGGCCGCGTCATCCGCACCGCGGTCGAACAGCTCCGCAAGGAAGGGCTGAAAGTCGGCATGATCCGCCCGGTGACGCTGTTCCCGTTCCCGCAGGACGCGTTCCGCAAAGCCGCGGAACACGCCCGCGAATTCGTCAGCGTGGAAATGAACAACGGGCAGATGATCGACGACATCCGGCTCGCCATCGAATGCCGCAAACCGGTCTCGCTGCTCAACCGCATGGGCGGCAACATCCCGACCGTGGAAGAGGTCGCGGCGCGCTGCCGCCGCATCCTGAAAGGAGGAGAATGATCATGGGTGAACGTGTAAAACTGACCCGTCCGGAAGGCTTTTTCGAAACCTTTGACCGCCGCCCCGGCGCAGTCAAGAAAAATATGCACTACTGCCCCGGCTGCGGCCACGGCATTCTCCACAAACTGATCGCCGAGGCGCTGGCCGATTTCGGCATCCTCGACCGCACCACCTTGATTTCACCGGTGGGCTGCTCGGTGTTCGCCTATTACTATTTCGACTGCTTCGGCGTACAGGTGCCGCACGGGCGCTCCGCCGCCGCCGCCACCGGGCTGGTCCGCGCCAACCGCGGCAGCGTGGTCATCGGCTATCAGGGCGACGGCGACCTGGCGGCGATCGGGTTCAACAACTTTATCCAGGCGGCCAACCGCGGGGAAAACTACTGCGTGTTTTTCGTCAACAACGCGATCTACGGGATGACCGGCGGACAGATGGCCCCCACCTCGCTGATCGGGCAGAAAACCACCACCAGCCCCTACGGCCGCAGCGAAATCAATGAAGGCTATCCGCTGAAAGTCAGCGAAATGGTCGCGCAACTGCAGGCCCCGGTTTACGTGGAACGCGTTTCGCTGACCAGTACCCGGAATATCATGAAAGCCCGCCAGGCGGTCCGCAAAGCCATCAAGAACAATATCGAGAAAAAAGGCTTTTCGCTGGTCGAAGTCCTCTCCGGCTGCCCCGTCAACCTGAAGATGAACACCAAGCAGATGGATGAATTCATCGACACCCGGATGACCGATTATTTCCCGCTCGGCGTCTACAAGGACGAATCGGCCGAACGCCAGACCATCACCTACCCGACGCCGGTGTTCGACGCGGAAAAAGTCCGCGAAGCCCTTTACCCGGACAAAATCGGCGAAGGCGTGGCGGATGATTACCGCTGCGGCTCCGCGATCTTCGACCGCGAGCTCCGTATCAAGATCGCCGGTTTCGGCGGACAGGGCGTGCTCAGCCTCGGGCTGATCCTGGCGGCGATGGGCAAACAGCGTAATTTCAACGTTTCCTGGCTGCCGTCCTACGGCCCCGAAATGCGCGGCGGCACCGCCAACTGCGCGATCATCGTCAACCGCGGCACCATCGGCTCGCCGATCGTGGACAGCAACTGCGACCTGCTGCTCATCCTGAACAAGCCGTCGCTGGAAAAATACCTGCCGGAACTCGGTGAAAACGGCGTGCTGTTTTATGACAGCTCCACCATCGAGGAAGCCCCCGCGGTCAAGCCCGGCCAGATGCTGTTCGACCTGAACGCCTCCGACATCGCGGAAGCCTTCGGCAACCTGAAGTGCGCCAACGCGGTCGTGCTCGGGGCGCTGTCGGCCATCCTCAAGGCCCGGTTCCTGGACGAGCGCGACGCCGCCGACATCGACCAACTGGTGCCGGACGCCCTGCGCGAATGTTTCCACGGCAAGGAAAAAATCGTGAACATGAATATCGAAGCCTACCGGCTCGGACAACAGAAAATGTCCGAAAAACTGACGGACTGAAAGGAGTGCCATGACCAAAAAAGTATCCATTATCCCATGCCTCGACACCCGTGAAGGGCGCGTGGTCAAGGGGGTGCGTTTCGTGGACCTCGTGGACGTCGGCGATCCGGCCGAAGCGGCACGCCGCTATGAAGAACAGGGCGCCGACGAACTGGTGTTCCTGGACATCACCGCGACCATCGAAGGACGCGCCACCCGCCTCGACATCATGCGCCGCGCCGCGGCGGGCGTCAAAATTCCGATCTGCGTGGGCGGCGGAATCCGCACGGTGGAGGACATGCAGGAGCTGTTCGACGCCGGCATCTCCAAGGTTTCAATCAGCACCGCGGCGGTGCACAATCCCGGACTGATCCGCGAAGCCGCCGCAAAATTCGGTTCGGAACGGCTCGTCGTCGCCATCGACGTCCGCAAATTCCCCGGCGAAGAAAACCGCTGGGAAGTGCTGATCAACGGCGGCTCCAAGGGCACCGGCATGAACGCCGTCGAATGGGCGAAAAAATGCCAGGAGCTCGGCGCGGGCGCCCTGCTCCCGACCAGCAAAGACACCGACGGCGTCAAGACCGGCTACGACCTGCCGATGACCCGCGCCATCGCCGAGGCGGTGACGATTCCGGTGATCGCCTCCGGCGGCGCCGGGACGCTCCGGCACATGCTGGAAGCGGTGACGGCCGGCAAGGCTTCGGCGGTGCTGGCGGCCAGCGTATTTCATTTCGGAGAGCTTACAGTAAAACAAGTTAAAGAATATTTCAACAACCACGGCATTACGACCGGATAGGAGAAGAATTATGCAAAAGACACAAAAAGCGCGATTCGAGAAACAGAGCCTGGATTATCATGCCAAGCCTGTACCGGGAAAAATCAAGATCGTTTCCACCAAAGCCTGCGAAAGCCAGACCGACCTGTCGATGGCCTATACCCCCGGCGTGGCCGTGCCCTGTATCAAGATCAACAAGGAACCCGTAACCGTCTGGGATTACACCTCCAAGGGTAACACCGTGGCCGTGGTCAGCGACGGCACCGCGGTGCTGGGCCTCGGCAATATCGGTCCCGAAGCCGGGATGCCGGTCATGGAAGGCAAAGCGGTTCTGTTCAAACGCTTCGCCGACATCGACGCGATTCCGCTGTGCATCGGCAAAGTGTTCGACAAGTCCGGCCGCACCGACGCGAAGAAGGTGATTGAAACGGTGGAACGCCTGGAACCCACGTTCGGCGGCATCAACCTCGAAGACATCGGCGCCCCCGCCTGTTTCGAAGTCGAACAGACCTTGAAAAAGACCATGAACATCCCGGTGTTCCATGACGACCAGCACGGCACCGCGATCATTTCGCTGGCGGGCATCCTGAACGCCCTGAAACTGGTGAACAAGAATATCGGGGATTGCCGTTTCGTCGTCAACGGAGCGGGCGCCGCCGGCATCGCGTGCAGCGAATTCTACATCAGCGCGGGCGCCAAGCGCGAAAACTTCCTGATGTGCGACTCCAAAGGCGTCATCCACGCCGACCGCACCGACCTGACCCCGGAAAAGAAGCGCTTCGCCGTGAAGACGAAGGCCCGGAGCCTGGAAGACGCCCTGAAAGGCGCGGATATCTTCCTCGGCCTCTCCGTGGGCAACATCATCACCAAAGCCATGGTGCGCAGCATGGCGCGCGGCCCGATCATTTTCGCCATGGCCAACCCGGTTCCCGAAATCTTCCCGCAGGACGCCTGGGATGCCGGCGCGGCGGTGGTCGGCACCGGCCGTACCGACTTCCCGAACCAGGTGAATAACGTGCTCGGGTTCCCCGGCATTTTCCGTGGCGCGCTGGACGTCCGTGCCCGCGACATCAACGAAGCCATGAAGCTGGCCGCCTCCCGCGCCCTGTCCGAACTGGCCTGCAAGGCGGTTCCCGCGTCCGTGCTGAAAATGCTGAAAGCCGCCTATCCGGAAGACGCCAAGAACAAGGTCTTCGACGGCGAATGCCCGCTGAAAGCCACCTACGTGATTCCGAAACCGTTCGACCCGCGGGTCGTGCCGCATGTGGCGCGTTACGTGGCCGAAGCGGCGATGGAAACCGGCATGGCGCAGGTCCAGATCGATGACCTCGACGCTTACGAAAAATCCGTTGCCGCCCGGATCAAACGCGGACTGTAACACGGTTTCCGCCGATTCAACGGCAAATAAAAAACCCGGAACATCAATTTGTTCCGGGTTTTTTTTCGCTCCGATTGCAAACCGGTTTACACCGGTGAGCAATCTGAAAGTTCGAAAAATTACCAGTTGGTCGCCTGGACTTCGAAATATTCCTGGGAATGGGCACATGCCGGGCACATGCCGGGGGCTTCCGGCCCTTCATGCAGATAACCGCAGTTATGGCATTTCCAGACGGTGGCGGCGTCCTTCTTGAAGACTTTGTCTTCTTCGATGTTCTTGAGCAGGGCGCGGTAACGGAGTTCATGCGCTTTTTCCGCTACGCAGACCTTTTCCCAGACGATGGCGATGGCGTTGAACCCTTCTTCGCGGGCCTTGGCTGCAAAGGACGGGTACATATCGCTCCATTCTTCGTATTCGCCGGCGGCGGCCGCCTGCAGGTTTTCGAGGGTGGTGCCGATCTTACCGGCCGGGAATGCCGCGGTGATTTCGAGGTCGCCGCCTTCGAGGAACTTGAAAAAACGCTTGGCGTGTTCTTTTTCGTTGTCGGCGGTTTCGATGAAGATATTCGAGATCTGCACGTAGCCTTCCTTCTTCGCGACGCTGGCGAAATAGGTGTAGCGGTTACGGGCCTGCGATTCACCGGCAAATGATTTCAGCAGGTTCTTTTCGGTTTCGGTTCCTTTGACGCTTGCCATGATTCTTTCTCCTTTTCCAATTCTGTTATCTGTTCACATTTATTGCAAATTCCGCGAATTTGCAGACTTACGGATTTCACCCGGCCATAATCGGCCATTTTGTCCTGAATCTCCTCCCGATCCTTCCACACCGGCGGCACATCCAGCACGTTGTTGCAGCGGACGCAGAAAAAATGATGGTGCGGCTCCAGGTTGGCGTCGAAATGCGCCCGTGCGCAGACTTCGTTCACCCGGTAAATCAAGCCGAACTCCTCCAATGTATCGAGTGTACGGTAGACCGTGTCCAGCGAAATCGCCGGAACCCGTTTCCGTACCGCCTCATAGATCATATCGGCGCTCGGGTGGTCCAGGTTCTCCGCGATTTCCCGGTAGACTTCCAGGCGCTGGCCCGTAACCCTCATGCCGCGTCGGCGGCACAGGTCAATGAACTCTTTCTGGCGTTTTTCCGGTCCTTTTAACACTAGCATGCGTCCTTTGTCTTTTCAAACTTAATAGGAATCATTATTAATAGTAACCCTTTTTTTCAGATTTTCAAGACAACTCCGGTAAAAATTTTGAAAAATCTTCTTGATCGCTTATATTAATCCCGAGAAAACAGAACAAACAAGCCATTTACGGAGGATTTATGAAATTCGTCATTATCGGCAGCGGCAGCATCGCCGGTACTTACGCCAGGGCGCTTGCCAATGCCCCGGACGCCGAACTGTCCGGCATCGTGTCGCGTTCCGGCAGGGCCCCGGCGGGAGCTCCGGAAGGGATCGAGGTCGCCCCCTCTCTCGACGCGATCAAGGCGCCGTTCGACGCCGTCATCGTCGCCACCCCGAACGGGCTTCACCACCTCGGCATCGCCGCCGCCGCCCGGCTGGGCAAGCACGTGATTTGCGAGAAGCCGCTCGGCATCAGCATCCCCGCCATGGAGACCGCCCTGCGGGCCTGCGCCGAAAACAAGGTTAAGCTGGCGGTTTCCTACCAGCGCCGCCTGGCCCCCGACAACATGATCGTCAAAGAACTGCTCGAACAGGGCAAACTGGGACGGGTCTTCGCCTGCGAACTGCAGGTGAAGTTCTACCGCGACCAGGCTTATTACGACAGCGCCCCCTACCGCGGCAACAAGGCGCTCGACGGCGGCGGGCCGTTCATCCAGCAGGGCAGCCACAACATCGACCTTTATGCATGGTTTTTCGGCCGCCCGGAAAAAACGGTCAGCATGATGGGGACCTTCCTCCATCAGATCGAGGGCGAAGACTACGGCGTCGCCATCCTGAAGCATGCGGACGGCATGATCGGGACCATCACCGCCTCCACCAACTGCCATCCCGGATTCCCTGCCCGGATCACGATCCACAGCGACCTCGGCTATCTGGTGCTGGAAAACGACGTCATCGTCCAATGGCAGATGGGCGAACTGCCCAATCCCAGCGTTTCCGCCGGGCTCAAACTGCACAGCGGGGCCGGCAGCGCCGCCGTCAGCAACACCTCCGGGCACGAAGCGGTGATCAGCGACTTCATCGAAGCGGTCCGGTTCGACCGCGAGCCCGCCGTTTCGGGCGAGGCCGCCCGGACCGCCACCGAAATCATCATCGACATCTACGGTGCGAACCAATATTGAGCGAGCATGTATAAACACCTGTACATCCATGTGCCTTTCTGCCGCAGCAAATGCGCCTACTGCGCGTTTTATTCGACCGCCGGGGCGGACGAAGCGCTGATCGACCGCTGGCTGGACCGAATCCTCGACCAATACTGGAAAAACGTCGCGGCGCAGATGCCCGAAACCGTATTCATCGGCGGCGGCACCCCCACCCTCCTGCCGGAGAAACAGCTCGAACGCCTCTGCGTGGCCTGCGATTCCAGATCCGAAACCACCATTGAGACCAACCCCGAGACACTCACGCCCGGCAAGGCGGCCGCCCTGCGCGACCACATCACCCGCATCAGCATGGGCGTCCAGTCGTTCAACCCGGATTTCAGGCGGATTCTCGGACGGCAGACCAGTTGCAAGGCGATCAAAGACGCCGTCAAAATCATCCGCACCATGCCGTGGCAGTTCAATATCGACCTGATCTACGGCATCCCGGGGCAGACGCTGGAGGACTGGCAGGACGACCTGCGCCGCGCCGTCGACTGCGGCGTCAACCATATGTCGTGCTACAACCTGACCCTGGAGGAAGGAACCATGCTGGCCGCCACCAGCGGCCATGATCAGATCGTGGATGACGAACTTGCCGCCGACATGTGGCAGATGGCGGGCGAATTCCTGTCCGCCGCCGGGCTGGAACGCTATGAAATCTCCAATTACGCCCGCCCCGGCACCGAATGCCGCCACAACAGCGCCGTCTGGTACGGTGAAACCTATCTGGGGCTGGGGCCGACGGCCTGTTCGTTCGACGGCAGCAAGCGCTTTGCCGAACCCCCTTCGCTGGAAAGCTGGCTGGCCGGCAAGCCGCCCGAAGAAGACCGGATCGACGCCCGGATGCGGCGCAATGAAATTTTCGCCTTCGGGCTGCGCACCACTTCCGGCTGGCGGCGCGCCCAATGGGAAAACTGGGATGAAATCCTGGCGGATTTCCGGCGCCTGCGCCTGCCGGACGGGCTGTTCGAAGCCGGCGAGGAGCGGATTCGCCTGACGCCGCAGGGGCTTTTGCTGTGGGACTCCGTCGCCGAAGCCTGTTTATCGATGTAAACCACGGTTCTCAACGCTGAAAAGAGGAATGACATGCAGATATTGAAACTTATCCGGCAACAGACGGAAAACCTGTGCCTGTTCGCGCTGGTGATGGTTATTTTCGGATTTTACGCCTTTCTCGACATCGACTACCACCACGACGGGCTGATGCTGAAAACCGCGATGGACGTAGCCGAGGGACAGGTCATCTTCCGCGACACGTTCAACCAGTACGGCGCGCTCACGACGTTCATTCAGGCGCTGGCGATCAAGCTGTTCGGTGCGGAACTGCTGACAATCCGGCTGGCGACGGTATTTTTCTACGGGTTGTCGATCCTCTGGCTGAACAAGTTATGCAAACTGATCCTGACGCGGCCGTTCCGGTATCTGGTACTGATTTTCTTCCTGGGATTGGCGCCGTTTTACGAGGTGACGCTCCATCCGTGGTCGTCCGTCTATGCGCTGTTTTTCATGCTGGTCGCGGAAGAACGGATGCTGGTTTTCCTGCGGAACGGACGCTGCCGCGACCTGTTCTGGGTGGGGCTCGCCACCGCCGGGGCATTCGGCTGCCGCCACCCCTGCGGCATGGTCATCCTGCTGGCGGGGCTGCTGGCGCTCGGCATGTGGAGCTTCCTCAACCGCCCGGGGCGGAACGGCCTGGCGCGGGCATGGGGGGCGTTCGCCGCCGGGGTCCTGGCGCCCCTGACGGTTTTTGCGCTCTGGCTGCTTTATGTGGGGGCATGGGACGCTTATCTGCTTCAGGCATTCGGGTTTACCGCCCGCTTTGCCGTGAAACGCGGCGGCGGGAGCTGGGCCGACATCAGCGAAGCGCTGTTCCCGTTCCTCAGTTTTTTCTGGGTTTTCCCGCTGGCGTCGCTGGGCATGCTGTGGTACTCGACCGCCCGCTTTTTCAAAGGCGGAAGAAACGAACCGGCCGCCTACCTGACGGTCTTTGCCCTGCTGATGTACGGGCTGGCGTCGTGGCACCAGTTTTTCCCGGTGCCTTGCGTCCGCCATCTTTACTGGGGGTCCATCCCGATGTTTCCCGTGCTGGCGCTGCTGGCGGAACGGCTCTGGCGGCGGACGGCATGGCCGAAGCCGAAACGGGTCGTTCTGCTGGCGCTGTTGCTGTTTGTACCGCTGAGCGGCGTCTGTTACCGCCTGCTCGTCGGCTCGCTCCGGGTCTATTACGCCCCGAACCGGGTCATGTCCGATGTCCCCGGAGCACGGGGAATGCTGATTTTCCCCAGCGCGGCGCGAATGCTGAAAGACGGGCAGGTGTTGTTCAACAAACTGCCGCCGGAACTGAAAAACCGCCCTTACCTGAACTATACGGAGGACGGCTTTTTCTCGGTCCTGTTCCCGAGCCGGCGCAATCTGCACCCGATGTCGGTGAACTGGCGGGATAACGTCTACCCGGATTACTCCGAGGCTGTCGGAAAACAGGTCCAGGAGTATAAGCCGGTTATTCTGTCCAAACAATATCCGGTGGATTTTCCCGGCTATCAGGTTTTTGAGGGTTTCCGGCTGATGCCGGCGTATGAGGAAATCTACCTTTACATCAACGTTCCCGCGGACTTGATGGCACGGTAGTTACTTTTGCGGGAAATTCGAGAAAAAAGGGGTGGACTTTTGCCGGTTTTCGTGCTAGATTGCTGTTTATCAATATTCAGGTTATGGGCATGTTTGAAAAATTGAGACGAAAAACCGCAGCCGCCGCCGAACATCCGAATCTGGCATTTCTATTAAAACGCCGGACATTCTTCATCCGTCTGGGCGCGGTCATTGCCTCCGGGTTGATGGTTACCTTTTCGATTCCGCCGCTGAACTGGAATTTCCTGGCCTTTTTCGCGCTGGTGCCGCTGTTTCTGGCGATTTACGACCGGCGGCCGTGGGTGGCCTTCGGTTACTGTTTCGTATTCGGCCTGACCTGGGGCTTCACGTCGTTTTACTGGCTGCGCGAGATCGAGCCGATCATTCCGTACCTCATGGCATTCCCGCTGGCGGCGCACCCGGCGGCATGGGCGCTGTGCGTGCCGTTTCTGACCCGCTATATCCTGAACTCGCCCGAAAACCTCCTGAAAGGCGAAAACGGAGCCGGAGAGCTCTCTTATTTCCGCACCCGCAAATTCCTGCTGGCCGCCGTGCTGGCCGCCGCCTGGTGCCTGACCGAATGGGCGCGTTCGTGGGTGCTCCCGTGGAACTATTTCTCCACCGCCATGTGGAACACCGTGCCGCTGATCCAGATTTGCCGCTTCACCGGGACTTACGGGCTCAGTTTCCTGCTGGTGCTGTTCAACCTCTGTGTCGCATTTTACCTGCTCGGGCCCAAATACAACCCGAAAACGCGCCGGTTCGTCTACCCCCGCCCCCTGATCCTGGCGGGACTGCTGATCATCTTTGCCTACACGGAGGGAGTAACCCACATCGTCCGCCAGAAAAAGCGCAGCACCAAGACCGTAATCTTCAACGCCGGGCTTGTCCAGGGCGATATTTCCCAGCGCCGCAACGCCGATATCTCACAGGCGCAGGAAGCGCTGGACGTTTATTCGAAACTGACCGACGACCTGCTGAACGCCCGGCCCGCGCCGCACGTGATCATCTGGCCGGAAACCGCCGTGCCGTACTCCTACCGCGCCGGCAACCCGGTCAGCAACGCATTCCGTTACCGGATTCAACAGATGATCCGGAAACACCAGGTGCCGTTCCTGATCGGCACCATCGACTTTGAGGATGTGCCGAAGGGCACGGACTACCGCAAACAGAAGACGTACAACAGCGCGTTCCTGCTGAACAAACGCGGCGAAACCGCGCATATTTACAACAAAATCCAGCGGGTGCCGTGGGGCGAATACGTTCCGTTCCGCCGCTTCCTGCCGGAATGGGCGATCCGCCTGGTGGATATGGACCGGGACCTGACGCCGGGAACCTCCCTCGACCCGGTGCCGATCCTGCCGGACGTGCGCGCCGGGATCAGCATCTGTTTCGAAAGCATATTTCCCTATATTTCGCGCGGCGAAGCCCGCCGCGGCGCCAATCTGCTGCTGGTGCTGTCCAACGACGCCTGGTATCCGACCAGCAGCGAGCCCGCCCAGCACCTGGCCAACGCCGTGTTCCGCTCCGTGGAAACCGGCCTGCCCCAGCTTCGCTGCGGCAACAACAGCACCGGCTGCCTGATCCAGCCCAGCGGCTATATCTCCGACTGCCTGTTCAAGGAACAGGACGAACGGACCGGCCTGATGCTGCCGGAGCCGATCCGCCGCGGCCGTACCGCGGGCGTGATCCCGGTGACAGTGGAGCTGGAGCCCGCTTATGCGCCGTTTGTCCGTTACGGCAATGTCTTTATTGTGTTCTGCTGGCTGCTGACCGGGGGGGGCTTCGGGCTGGCGCTGTCGAACTGGTGGGCGGAGCGTTCGGGGCGGCTGGCCGTGTTCGACCGGAAGGAGGGGCGCGGATGATGCAGTCGTTCTATGTACGCACGGCGGCGCTGGCGCTGAGCGTGATTTCGATCCTGATCCTGCGGGCGAACCTGATGATGACGGAGTATCTGGTCTGCTGGTTCTCCGTATTGTTCAATTTCCTGTTTCTCTTTGAGTTCAGCCTGCTGGCCTGTTCCGGACGTTCGCCGTCCGCCGCGCTATTCTCGAAAGTCCATTCCGGAGTGATTCCGATTATTGTGTTTACCGGGGCGCTGAATGTGCTGGCGGCGATGGTGTTCTTCGTCTGGGCACTGCTGACAGCCATGAAAACCCATGCCGCCAACGATTTCATCATCACCGCCATTCAAGGGGTTTACATCATGGCGCTGGGGGTGGCGCTGGGGATCAATAACCGCTATTATCACGAGATTCCGGGGGAACGGCTCCATAATCTGCTGCTGATCGGCGGCATCACCTATACGGTATCGGTGTTCATGGCGGCCAGGTTGCTGCAGGGAAGCATCATCATGCCGTGGCAGGTTCTCGCGTCGGCAATGGGCAACATCGTGCTTGCCGTGCTGGCGATGGTGGTTACGAATCCTTCAGGGCCTCAAGGCGATTGACCAGCAATTGCCGGTCGGCCCGGCTGAACTTACCGCGCTTCAGCTCGTTTGCGTAACAGTGGGCGGCGGTTTCGTTTCCTCCCGCCCCATACAGCAAATCCCCGTAAAGCAGCAGCAGCCCGAGGCTGACGGAACCGGAAACGTGTTTCGGGGACTTGAAGAATGCCTCCAGAAGCGCCCGGGCGCCCTCCGCATCATCAAGCTTGTCCAGCCGAATCTGCGCCAGCAGCATCCGGGCCTCGGTCTGGTTGAAATCTTTCCGGAGAATATCTTCGAGCTCGGCGGCGGCTTCGACGGCCTCGCCGGACCCGGCCATGCCTTCCAGGCGGGTCAATTGCTCCGGGCGGCGGTTCAGCTTGTCGTGCGAATAATAAAACGAAGCGCCGATGGCGTCCGCGATATACGGCGACACCCGCCGGGCAATGATAAGGCCGCTGACCGCCATGCCGAACACGCCCAGCAGAGGCAACACTCGCTGCTGGCCGCTGAACATGAAAATCATCCCCCAGATGGCGATGACAATCGCGATGAAAACCCAGATGGCGTCCTTGATCATAATGCCTCCAGGCGGTTTTGCAAAAGCTTCCGGTCATAGGTTGAATAACGACCGCGTTTGAGCTCGCGGCGCAGATATCCGGCGGCTTCATCCGGCGGCAGGGAATCGCTCAGGGACAACAGCATGTCGATGCTGTCATGGTTGGACGGATGACCGGGGTGGTCGAAAAATTCGCGGCAGATTTCGACTGCGCCGTCCTCATCGAGCAGGGATTCCCGGCGCACCCGGATCAACAGCATCCGGGCGTCGATGTCCATGAAGTCGCGGGCCAATACCTGACGCAGTTCGGCGGAGGCTTCGTCATAACGCGCCGCCTCGACCAGGCCTTTCATCCGGTCGAGGCGATCCGGAGCGCGCTCCAGTTTGTCGCGCTTGAAATAAATGGCGCTGCCAAGCCCCTGACCGAACAAGTTTCCGATCCGGGGCGCAAGGATAAACCCGCAGACCAGCCCGCAGAAAAGCATGATGAACAAGGCATATATGGCATCAAAGCCCGTCGTGGATTGAAAATAGGCGATACCGGCAAAAGCCACTCCCAGGCCGAACGCCACCAGGATAGCCCCTGCAAGTTTCGATTCTCTGTTCCACCACATGAAAAGATATCCGCCTGTTTGCTTAAGCCCTCACAAATTTCAATATATTGCCGCCATGAAAAAATACAAGTACACCGGCAACTATTTTACATCCCACTCCCAAACCCCCCTTTTTCGCCAAAGTCTCTAGATACTTTTCAAATATTATAATACTTTTCACGGCGGCGTGCCGATTTCAATCAGGACTCCGTAGCTGAATTCCAATTCTTATAACCCATTCGAGTTTATTTTATTAAGCTAATCATCATAAATAATTGAATAATAACTTCCTCCATATGCCGATACCGATATGAGGAATCTGCGCCAAGCGTTGATTTCTCCATCCGTGCATGACTCTGCGGATTCGTTGCAGAATTTCGCCGCATCCGTTTTCGATGGTTTTCGCGCCGTGAACCAATGGTTTCAGCCAACGCCCGGATATTTCAGCAGGAATTTCCGGATATATTTCGAACCGTGAATCGAGGCGTTGTCAAGAATGACCACAACCGTTTTTCCCGGGAAAGCCATCCGCAGTTGATGGAGAAACGCCTTGAAAATTTCAGCATTGCTTTTCGGGGAACTTTTCCAGAAGAAAGATTTTGTCCTTGGCGCGTAGGCCCCGAAAATGGATAACCCCGCTTTGTTTTTCGGCGTCGGCAGGGGAAAAAGGCTGACCTTTCTTATGCCATCCACGAACCACATAGGGCTCATTGGAAAAGTGCGATTCATCCAGATAGACAACCTCAATATCATTCGTGCCCGCAAGCTCAACGCCAAGGACAATATGCAATACGAGGTTGTGGGACAGCACAGCGCACCTCAGGGGAATATTATCCGGGACGTGGTAATTCGCCTGACCGGACAACGGACGGCATTGTAGTATCCGGAAACCTCGCGTCTGGTCGAGGCAATTGTCGAAGTGGACGGCAAGCCGAAACGGATGACCTTTATCACGGACAATTTTGAGTGGGCGGCGAGTTCCATCTGCGATCTTTATAAAGCCCGTTGGGCCATTGAGGTGTTTTTCAAGGAAATCAAACAGACGCTCCAGCTCTCCGACTTCATGGGGTACAATGAAAATGCGGTTCTCTAGCTCAAATGCTGTGGGACAGCATCCGGCACGGTTCGCATGCGTGCCGCTCCGGAACAGGCATATCTGCCGGGATTCGCCCCATCATAACCCCAGTTCAATAGAAGGAAAAATAGGAAATGGGTAGTTTCAAAAATCCAACAAGACATGCTCAAACATGGAGATTAAAATGGCTATCTCAAGCACCTATGGGACGGTAGTGAAAAAAATAAGGATTAATGCGTGCATGGATCAATGAAAGAACCTTCGCGACGGCACGTTGCCGCACGTGGTCCAGCGCGCGGACAGCGCTGGTCGCCTGAAGGACGCCCGGGCACGGCCCGGTGCGAACGGATGCTCCGCATCCTGACAAAAGAAACATCGCGGCGGCACGTTGCCGCACGCGGTCCAGCGCGCGGACAGCGCTGGTCGCCTGAAGGGCGCCCGGGCACGGCCCGGTGCGAACGGATGCTCCGCATCCTGACAAAAGAAACATCGCGGCGGCACGTTGCCGCACGCGGTCCAGCGCGCGGACAGCGCTGGTCGCCTGAAGGGCGAAATGGGATTCCGCTCTACCTTTATAAAAAAATCGTACTTTCTTTTGGAAAAATGGTTGACAAAAGGAGCGGAATGCTGTATAATTTATTTCGAATAAGTTCAACATATTGTAATTATAGTCGGAAAATCATATGGAAAATCTGACCAGTTTGAAATCGGTGACTTTAGCGGACGGCGTAGAGAGCTGCCTGCTTGAATATATCCAGAATACCAAAATGCAGCCGGGCGACCTGCTGCCCAAGGAAGATGACCTGGCGCTCCGGTTGAGCGTGAGCCGCCACATTGTGCGGGAGGGGGTGAGCCGCCTGAAAGCCCTGGGCATTGTGGAGTCGCGCAAACGGAAAGGGATGACTCTATGCCGTCCGAATGCGTTCGCAGGGGTCAGCAAACTGGCGGAAACCCGGTTATTTTCGTCGGAAGAATGCCGGGAATTCATTGGAATCCGGGTGGTGATGGAGCTGGGGATGGCCGATTTTATCTTCGAGCGCAAAACGCCGGAACAACTGGCGGAGCTCCGCAAGGCGGCCGGGAAGCCGCAGAATACCCAGACCATGACCGCCGAGCTTTCTTTCCACGGCAAACTGTTCGCCATCGGCGGCAACCGCATGGCCGATCAGTTCCGGAATATCCTGACGACTTCGTTCGAGGCTATTTATCAGGATATGGCACAAGTGAAAAAGGGATTGAAAACACCTTCTCACCTTGAAATCTGCGATACTCTGGAAAACGGGACCAAGACGGAGTTTTATCAAATTATGAAAGCCCATTTTGAACCATATGTAAACTGGTAGCCAAGATAAAGACAAACAGCAGAGGAGAAATATCGTGAAAACGGCGGATAGGAAAATTTTTACATTGATCGAGCTCTTGGTCGTTATTGCTATTATTTCGATATTGGCAGCAGTGCTGCTGCCTGCCCTGAATGCCGCACGGGCAAAAGCAAAACAGGCGGCCTGTATCAATCAACTCCAACAAATCGGCATGGCAGGGATGAGTTACAGCCATGATTTCAATGGTTATTTCCCCATTGAGGAAGGAAGCGCCAGCAGCGTGTGGAATGATATGTGGTATGCCAAGACCGTGCGTTACATGGGCGATTTCCCGGATAGATCTAAGGAGGCCCGTAAATTTTTCAATTGCCCCGCCGTGGCATCTCCGCCTGCCGACTGGTATTTCGTCACCTATAATTGTAACTATTATTTATTGGAACGCACCCAGACGACGCGAATGGGTAAGCTCAAATCCGGCAAAGTTGCAATGAGCAGTACAATGTTTGTCATGGACGGATATGAAAAAATACGTTATATCGTCATCGCAAGTATATCCAATGCAGTCAATATTCCGAGTATTTTCATTCACAATAACACATCCAATGTGTGTTTTTTTGACGGGCATACTGAAAACAGGACTCGCGCGAACATCCCCACAACCGCCGCCCGGTTTTGGACCGGCGAGTGAGCCGCCCTCACCGGCGCGGGAAAGGCGGAAGTCCACGGAACGCACGGGCTGACATCGAATAATTTTTCAAGTGCAATCAAGGATAAAAACAGAGGGTCATCATAATGGATTATTGCAATCTCAACGGTTTCGTATGCTTCAAGGTACTCAATATCCCCGACGGCGGCGGTGTAAAAGCGGAATATTTCAATACCATCCATCGGCGCTGGTTTCCCATGAGCATTCTTCCTCAAGGGGATGAAATTTTCGCTCCCAGCAACCATCAGGATTGGAACCGCGCGACATCCTTTGAGGGAACGATAATGGATACCATGATTGTTGACGCTGAAATATATTGGAATTATTTTGTTGACTTCAAAGGAGTTATTCCGCCCGATGAAATTAAAGTCAGGCTTACCGTTTTTGGTCCCTGCGGCATGAATGCGCGCGAATATGAATTCGACCTTTTGATTGATGTTGGAAATACGATATTCATTCATGATTTTGAAAATTTCCAAGGTGCTCCGATTCGCAAACTGGAGTGGGACGAATCGCGCGCGTTTTTGCAGGAAAATACCCAGAAGCCGGAAACCGGGACGAATGGTTGGGTCATTGATTATTTCCGCGGACAAATTGCCTATTTAAGCAACTACGGAATGAATGCCGATCCGCCGCTGCGTTTTGCGCCCGGCGTCGAGGGGGAATATGAGATGTTTCTGGGCTTTCGCGGCAACCGGCTTGAATGCGATTTTGAATTCCCACGCATGACACACCGTGAACATGTGCTCATTGCCGAAAATATAGTTCCTGCATACAAATGGTGGAAGGAAGTGCGGCTCGGACGCTACCGATTTGAATTCGGCGACGAGATTGCCATCCATAAAACCCCGGCGCAACAGCGGAATCGGCTTCACTCCTTTGGCGAACTCACCTATATCAAATTGATTCCGGCGCGGCCGAAACCGAAACGGCGGCGTCTGCGCCCGACAGAAATCGTTTTTTACGGCGAACCTTCTTCCCACGCTTATTATGGTGAACTGCAGAATCTGGAGATGGCTGAATCGTTCATCGAGGAACATGTTTCATTGGGAATCAACACGCTCAATTGCCAGATGATGCGCATCGGCGGAGAGGCGATTTATCCCAGCAAGGCCGCCCCGCCCGCCCGCGAAGGGGCATCCCGGGGCGATGACTGTGAATCGTCCACCGGCAGGGTCGAGCTGCGTCGCAACCTCAATCTTTTCGAGGTTCTTCCCGGGTTATGCCGCAAACATGGCATAAAATTCATCGCAAATGCCGCTATTAATGTCTGCTATTGCGGTTCTCCGCTGGAGAGCGAGTTTTCCGCACGGCATCCGGAATACCATCATCCTTTTTTCGGAGCGTCTTTCCTGGATTACACCCGTGAGGAAGTACGTGAGTTCGCTGCCGGTTGTGTTGCCGAAATGGCCGCATACGACATCGACGGTTTGAGTATCGACCATATGCGTTACCTTTATGGGCAGACGGTTGACACGATTATCGCGTTCCACCGTCTGGTACGCGATAAAATCGGTGCTGCGCGTTATGCGAAGTTGGAGGTGAATGTACGTATTCCGGTTGATAATCCGACTTATTATCAGGCTCTGGAAATTCTCATGGCGGAGAATCTCATCAATACGGTCACGCCATCACATCAATCCTGCCTTTATCCGCTTATCGGCCTGCGTGGTTATGTCAAACTTGCCGATAAATACGGCAAACGTGTACATGGCTGTCTGGACGGTTGGATCAAAACTCAAACGTTAATCTCCCCATTGCCGCGCCCGGCAGACTATAAGCAGGCCGCCCGGCATTATCTTAACCAGGGAGCAGCGGCTTTGTTTTTTTATCAAAGTTCGCAGATTCTCCGAAATGTATTTTTGCGGGAATTTGTCCGGTCCTTAACCGGGAGGCAATGATGAAATGATTTTCGGCACATCGAAATCCATTATAAAGAATAGAAACAGGAGAAATCAGGATGAAGATATCAGTTTTTTCAGGAGTGGCGGTAATGATGTTGCTTACCGCGGGATTGGCCGGCGCGGAACAGGAAACCGATAAAATATTGTATGAGAATTCATTTTCAACCGGGAAAAATATACGGGCCGGTGGTTCCGGGGTTTCGTTCGGGTTGGAAAAGGATGCCGGGGGCAAGCCGGGTAACGCGCTCAAAATTGACATCCACTCCGACCATGCCGATGGGAAGGGCTGGCCTCAGGTCGTCATCCATTTTGCCGAGCCGGTCACCATTGACCTGACCACCAGCGTCGAATTCAACTTTTACTATACAGCGGCCGGCGGCAAAATCGTCGCCGGGCTTGGCGCCAAGCCGGTCGTCGCGGCCCGTAATTATTTCTTCCCGCTGGAGCAATTGAAACCAGGGCATTGGCAAAAATTACGGATTCCACTATCTCCGGCAAAAGGGAAATCGGGTACGATTACCGGCCTGGCATTTTTCATCCATGAAGCTCTCTCCACCGACAAAGCGTCAATCAGCATGCTGGTTCATGATTTTCGTATTGTTTCAGGCGGCGAAATCGTAGCTCAAACATATTCCACGCTGATGCCGATGGCAACGGCTCCCAAACAGCAACTCATGGATATTGAAATTCCTAATTTGCTTGTCAATCCTTACTTGACGGAGGGAGGCGGGCAGGTTCCACCTCGCGGCTGGTCTTTCGGCGGACGCACGGGAACTGAAAATTGTTTCAAATATGGAGAATCGCCGCAAACCGGGCGGGCATTTGAAATTACCGGGATGAAGGACCGTGCAGTTGTGCTTGATCAAAAAGGAATTACCATTGTTCCCGGCGAAAAATACCGTCTTTCCGGCTATATTAAGGCTTCGGCTGATTTCAGCGGCACTGGCGGGATTGGATTGGCCTTCGACAATTGGCATAAATTCTGGGGTTATAAAATTCAGCCCGATGCAGTAAAGGCGGATTGGCATTATTTGCCTCTTCTGCACTTTGTGAAAAAGTAAGCTCAAATGGTTGCTTTAAAAGTT